>Ga0136633_1000119_pt1 | contig 56188 bp, 50 predicted proteins | sample AntDrymeUQ832206_2_FD_105494 | JGI IMG/M metagenome (GOLD analysis project Ga0136633, IMG submission 105494) | Polar desert sand microbial communities from Dry Valleys, Antarctica - metaG UQ83 (22.06) | ecosystem: Environmental > Terrestrial > Soil > Desert | place: Antarctica: Dry Valley... | reverse complement strand
TCGAGGCCGGGCCAGGTGCGCTGCGAGCGCGCCTCGTAGAGCGCCGCCTTGAGCTCGGCCAGGTCGTCGGGGTCGGCGGCAGCGCGGATCGGGTTGTTCGTTCGGTCCTCGAAATTGCCCGCCTCGCTCATCCCGAAGTACGCGATCGCCGCCTCGGCGCGGTTGCCCAGCACGGCGCGCACCTCGTCGAGCGTCCAGACCGTGAACTTCCCCTCCACGCCGTCGGCGTCGGCGTCGAGCGCGGACGCGAACCCGCCCTCCTCCTGGCGCAGCTCACGGGCCATGAAGGTGAGCGTCTCCTCGCAGACCCGTCGTAGCAGCGGATCCTTCGAGACCTGCCAACCGTGGAGATAGGCTCGCGCCAGCAGCGCGTTGTCGTAGAGCATCTTCTCGAAGTGGGGGATCGTCCAGTTGGCGTCGACCGAGTACCGCGCGAAGCCGCCGGCGACCTGGTCGTAGATCCCGCCGTTGGCCATCGCCCGCAGCGTGTGCAGCGACATCTCCGTCTCGCCTTGGACGAGCAGGAACTCGATCACCGAGTGCGGGGGAAACTTCGGCGCGCCGCCGAAGCCGCCCCGCTCCGGGTCGTAAAGCTTGCGCAGCGCGGTCACCGCCTCCACGAGCTGGCCGGCGTGGAGGTCTCCGGAGCGCCCATCGAGCGACGAAGCGCCCTCGAGGCGCGGGAGGATCTGGCGTGCGCCCTGCTCGATCTCGTCGCGGCGCTCAGCCCACGCCTCGGCGACGCCGGCGAGGACCTGGCGCCAGCTCGGGAGGCCGTGACGCGGCTCGGGTGGGAAGTACGTGCCGGCGTAGAACGGCACGCCGCCCGGGGTGATGAACGCGTTCAGCGGCCAGCCGCCGTGGCCGGTCATCGCCTGGACGGCGTCCATGTAGATCGCGTCGACGTCCGGGCGCTCCTCGCGGTCGACCTTCACGCAGACGAAGCGTTCGTTCATGAGATCGGCCACCTCCGGGTCCTCGAAGGACTCGCGCTCCATCACGTGACACCAGTGGCAGGCCGAGTAGCCGATCGACACCAGGATCGGCTTGTCCTCCGCGCGCGCGCGCTCCATCGCCTCCTCGCCCCACGGCAGCCAGTGGACCGGGTTGTCCTGGTGCTGGAGGAGGTAGGGGGAGGTTTCTTGTGCGAGGCGGTTCATGGTGTGACGTCGTTCGAAGGTCTGAACTTGGTGTGACATCGTCCGGAGGTCCGAACTTGAGAGGACCGTAGGACGAAACAACGCTCGCGAGGGATACTGCTGCCATGTCCCATCATCGCGAAACCGTCACCGCCGTCGGCGCCCCTGCCGCCGTCGGCCCGTATGTCCACGCCGTCAAGGCCGGCGGGCTGCTGTTCTGCTCGGGCCAGGTCGCCCTGCATCCCGAGTCGGGCGAGCTCGTCGGCGCGACCGCCGGTGAGCAGTCCGTCCAGTGCCTTGAGAACCTCCGCGCGGTCTGCTCCGCTGCGGGCACCACGCTCGACGACGCCGTGCGCTGCACGGTCTGGCTGACGGCGATGGCCGACTTCGCCGAAGTCAACGAGGTCTACGCCAAGTACTTCGGCGGCGAGCCGCCGGCGCGCGTGTGCATCGCCGTATCGGAACTGCCCAAGGGCGCTCGCGTGGAGATCGACGCGGTCGTCGCCCTGTCGGAATGACCGTCACCGCCGCGGACATCCTGCGCGTCCGCCCGGCCGTCGAGACGATCGCGCGCCGGACGCCCGTCCTGTCGAGCCGCACGTTCTCCGAGCGCGCGGGCGGCACCGTCGCGCTCAAGGCGGAGAACCTCCAGCGCACCGGGTCGTTCAAGGTCCGCGGCGCCGCGGCGAAGCTCGCCGCGCTCGGAGACAGGTGCGCGAAGGGCGTGGTCTGCGCATCGGCCGGCAACCACGGTCAGGGGGTCGCCGCGGCCGCCAAGGCACGCGGCATCGCCTGCGAGGTGTTCGTCCCGGACAACGCCCCGATCGCCAAGTGCGAGGCCATGGTCGGCCAGGGCGCCCTGCTGCACTTCGGAGGGGCGACGGTCGACGAGTGCCTGGCGCGCGCGACCGAGCGCGCCATTGAGGCGGGCATGTGCTTCGTGCACCCCTTCGACGACGCCGACGTCATCGCCGGACAGGGGACGATCGGCCTCGAACTGCTGGAGGAGGTCCCCGATCTCGCGACGGTCGTGATCCCGGTCGGCGGTGGCGGCCTCGCCTCTGGCGCCGCCATCGCGATCAAGAGTGCGCGGCCCAACGTGCGCGTGATCGGCGTCCAGGCCGCGGCTTGTGCCCCCTACCAGGCCTCACTGCGCGAGGGGACCGCCGTGCCGGCGACCTCGTCGCTGACGATCGCCGACGGCATCGCCGTCAAGCGCCCGGGCGAGCTCACGCTCCGCCTGCTCGGCGAGTGGCTCGACGAGCTCGTCGTCGTCGAGGAGGACCCGATCGCCGAAGCGATGGTCCTGTGCCTCGAGCGGGCGAAGCTCGTCGTGGAGGGCGCCGGAGCGGTCGGCGTCGCCGCGCTGCTCGGGGGACAGGCGACGCCGTCGCTCAAGGGCACCACGGTGGCGATCCTCTCCGGCGGCAACGTCGATGCGGGCCTGCTGGCAGCTGCGGCGCGGCGCTTCGAGACCGAAGCCGGCCGGCGTATGGCCGTATTCACTCGCCTGCCGGACACTCCGGGCGCGCTGGTGGCCCTGCTCTCGCGCGTGTCGGAGACGGGCGCCAACATCGTGGACGTCTCCCACGTACGCGAGGGCGTGGACCTGCACGTCCGCGAGACCGCCGTCGAGCTCGTCCTCGAGACGCGCGGACGCGAACACGCCGAGACCGTCATGGGGAGCCTGTCCGACGCGGGGTACGAGGCGCGCATGCTCGCCTAAGACCGCAGACCGGCCGGATTACTTGCTCAGGCGAGTGCTTCGGCGATCAGTTCGGTCGCCTGGATGTGCTCGTTCATGCGCTTGACGGCGGCGACCGGGTTCTTGCGCCGGACCGCGTCGGAGATCCGGCGATGGGCAGCGTTGGAGGCCTCCAGTACCTCTGCGGGCCCGGGGATGATCTCGAGCAGGCGGCTGAGCTCGTCCTGGGCGGCCGTCATCGACAGCACCAGACGCTGGGATCCCGTGATCTCGGCCAGCGTGATGTGGAAGCGGGCGTCGCAGCGCCGGAAGGACGGCAGGTCCTCGGTGACCTTGTCCATCTCCCCGATCAGGTCCTCGAGACGGGCGACGTCGTCACGCGTGGCGCGCTCGGCGGCCAGGTGGACGACTCCGAGCTCGATCGCGGTGCGGTGGTCGAGGACCTCCCTCCACGTTCCCTCGGCGATCTGGACGCCGGTGCCCGGGCCGGGCGGCTCGGCGGTCACGAACGTTCCTCCGGAGCGCCCGCGGGCGGCGACCAGGTGCCCGGACTGGTTCAGGGTCTTGAGCGCCGCGCGCAGCGTCGAGCGGGAGATTCCGAGCTGGTCGGAGAGGTCGCGTTCGGCGGGCAGGCGCTCGCCGGGACCGAGGATCCCGAGCCTGATGGCGGAGCCCAGACGGGCGACCGTCTCCTCGTAGGTGGTCGGCGTGTCGACCGGATGGAAGACCGCTGCCAGTGCGGGTGTCTGGGTGACCGACATGTCAGTAGGGAGACCATCTCCGATTTGCCGGACATTTGCAAACCGGCCGAAGTTGACGGGGGCGTCATCTTGGCCCTAGGCTCCGTTCCGGTGCGATTCGACCACGACTGGCTCGTCATCGGCTCGGGATTCGGCGGCAGCGTCTCGGCGCTGCGTCTGGCCGAGAAGGGACACGAGGTCACCGTGCTCGAATGCGGTCGCCGCTTCGAGGACGCCGACTATCCCGCTTCGACCTGGGACCTGCGGCGGTATTTCTGGGCCCCGTACGCGGGGTTGAAGGGCATCTTCCGCCTGACGGTGTTCAAGGATGTCGCGATCGCCAGCGGCTGCGGCGTCGGCGGCGGCTCGCTCGGCTACGCCAACACCCTCTACCGCGCCCCGCGTCGTTTCTACGAGGACCGTCAGTGGGCCGGTCTCGATGCCGACTGGGAGCGCACCCTGGCTCCGCACTTCGACCAGGCCGAGCAGATGCTCGGTGTGACCGACGTTCTCGCCGACGACCCGGCCGACCGCCTGCTGCGGGAATTCGGTCGCGAGATCGGCGCCGACGGCACGTACGCGAAGACCCGCGTCGGCGTCTACTTCGGCACGCCGGGAGAGACCGTCGAGGATCCGTACTTCGGTGGCGCTGGTCCGGCCCGCACCGGGTGCACCGCGTGCGGGCGCTGCATGGTGGGCTGTCCGGTCGGTGCGAAGAACACCCTGGTCAAGAACTATCTCTGGCTGGCCGAGCGCCGCGGGGTGCGGATCCTGCCCGAGCGGACCGTCACCGACATCCGCCCGCTGGGTGCGGCGGACGGCTCGGACGGATACGCCGTGACTTCCGTGCGCTCCGGAGCCTGGCTGCGCCGCGACCAGCGGGTCCATACGGCGCGTGGCGTGGTCGTCGCCGCGGGTGCGCTCGGGACCAACCGCCTGCTCGCGCGCTCGAAGCTCAACGGCTCGCTGCCGCGCATCTCCGCGCGGCTCGGCGAGTTGGTGCGCACGAACTCCGAAGCCATCCTGGCCGTGACGCTGCCCAAGGGCTCCGAGGACATGACCAAGCGGGTCGCGATCTCCTCGAGCATCTATCCGGACGCCAACACCCACATCGAGACCGTGACCTACGGGCGCGCCGGCGATTCGATGAGCTCGCTGTACACGCTGATGGTCGGCGACGGGACGCGCCTGACGCGGCCGCTGAAGCTGATCGCCGCGGCGTTGCGTCATCCGGTGAAGTTCGCGCGGTTGGCCGATCCGCGGGGGTGGTCGGAGCGCACGGTGATCGTGCTGGTCATGCAGACGCTCGACAACGCGATCTCGCTGCGCGCCCGACGGCTGCCGTTCGGCGCCGTCAAACTGACCACCGAGCAGGATCCCGAGCACCCGAACCCGACCTTCATCCCGGTCGCCAACCAGTTCGCCGGCTGGCTGGCCGAGCGCACCGGCGGCGTGGCCCAGAGCTCGATCATGGAGGCGCTCGCCAACATCCCGACGACCGCCCACATCCTCGGCGGCGCGGTCATCGGCGAGTCGGCGGCCACCGGAGTCGTCGACGCCCGCCAGCGCGTCTTCGGCTACGAGAACCTGCTGGTCTGCGACGGCGCCGCGGTGCCTGCGAACGTCGGCGTGAACCCGTCGCTGACGATCACCGCGCTCGCCGAGCACGCGATCAGCCACGTGGCGGCGCGCGACGCGGCCGGCGAGTCGCCGGCCGTCCTCGCCGCCTGACGCCAGGCGGCCACCCCGAGCGGCACCGCCGCCGCGGGAAGGGCTGAGCTCGTCAGGCCTCGCGCAGGGCCGCACGGCGGATCTTGCCGCTGGCGGTCCTGGGCAGGTCCTCGGCGAAGTCCACGATGCGCGGGTACTTGTACGGCGCCGTCTCGGACTTGACGTGGTCCTGCAGCTCGCGGGCGAGGGCGTCCGAGGCGGCGAACCCGTCGCGCAGGACGACCACCGCCCGCACCACGGCGCCGCGCTCGGGGTCGGGTGCGGCGACGACCGCGGCCTCTGCCACCGCCTCATGGCCGACGAGCGCCGATTCGACTTCGAACGGGCCGATGCGATAGCCGGCGGAGATGATCAGGTCGTCCGTGCGGCCTTCGAAGAACAGGAATCCGTCCTCGTCGCGGGTCACGCGGTCGCCCGTGTGCCACGGCGCGGTGGCGTCGAAGTCGTCTTCCCCGAGGTAGCCGACGAAGAACGTGGGGTCGGTTGAGGGGTCGGTGAGCACGAGCTCGCCGTCGATCACGTCGAGCGCGACGCCGGGCAGCGGGCGGCCCATCGAGCCCGGCCGCGGGGGGGACCCCGCCGGGTGCGCGGTCAGCTGGCCCGTCTCGGTCTGGCCGTAGCCGTCACGGATCCACAGCCCCGTCGCGGCGTGCCACGCGCGCATCACCTCCGGGTTGAGCGCCTCGCCCGCCGCGACGAGGCCGCGCAGCGACGGCAGCGCGCGCATCGGCGTCCGCTTGGCGATCACGCGGTACTCGGTGGGGGCCATGCACAGCACGGCGACGTCCTCGCGCTCGATCACGTCGAGGCGCTCGGCCGGGTCGAAGCGCGCATCGTGCAGCAGGGCGGCAGCACCCTGCAGCCACGGGGCGATGAACACGTTGCGGGCGGACTTCGACCAGCCCGACGCCGCGGTGCACCAGACGAGGTCGTCGGGACGCGGGCCGAGCCACTCGGTCGCCTGCAGCCGCTGGCCTGAGACGTAGCGCCGGCCGTGCACGACCGCCTTCGGCTCGCCGGCCGTGCCCGAGGTGAACGTGATCAGGCACGGATCCTCGAGGCCGAGCCCGGTTGCGGGCGGCGGCGCCTCGGCCGTGGCGGGGGACGGGTCCCACAGGACCGGTCCCGTCCAGCCGGCTTCGGCCAGGACCGCGCCGTTGCGCGGGTCGCAGACGACGATGCGCGGGCGCGCGACGGCCAGCCGCGCGCGCAGGTCCTTCGCGCGCAACTGCTCGTTGCACGGGAGCGCGACGAAGCCCTGCCGGAAGCATGCGGTCATCGCCAGCACCCACTGCGGGCGGTTGCCCACGAGCGTCAGGACCACGTCGCCGGGGCCGGCTCCGAGGTTCGTCAGCGCCTGCGCGTGGGCCAGCGCGCCGTCGGCCACTTCGCCGAAGGTCCATTCGCGGCGGCGGCCGTCACGGGCCAGCTCCACGAGCGCCCGCCGGTCCGGCGGGGCGGCGTCGACGACGTCGGCCCAGAAGTTCACGCCACGGCCCACAGGCGCCACTCGCCCGGGATGCCGCGCAGCTCGCGCGCGCCGCGGTCGTCGAAGCTCAGCCCCGACCCGACGACGAGGTCGCGGACGGTGCTCGAGACGAGCACCTCGCCGGGCCCCGCGGCATCCATCACGCGCGCGCCGATGTGGACGGCGAGGCCTCCGACGTCGTTCCCGATGACCTCGACCTCGCCGGTGTGCAGCCCGGCGCGCAACTCGAGGCCGAGCTCGCGGGCGTCCTCGACCATGGCCTGGGCGCCGCGAATGGCGCGGGCGGGCCCGTTGAAGGTCGCCAGCACGCCGTCGCCGGTCGTCTTGATGTGGCGGCCCTGATGACTGGAGACCGCGCGCCGTGACGCGCTGTCGAGGTCCGCGAGCACCTCGCGCCAGCGCGCGTCGCCGAGGGAGGCGGCGCGTTCGGTGGACGCGACGATGTCCGTGAAGAGGACCGTGGCCAGGACACGGTCGGGCTCGACGGTCTGCCGGTGCCCCGTGAAGAACTCCTCGATCTCGCCGACGATCGACTCCGTGTCGCCGAGGAAGATGAAGTTGTCACGGCCCGGCAACTCGACGAGGCGCGCCTCCGGGATGTGCTCGGCCAGGTAGCGCGAGTGACGGAAGTCGATCGCCTGGTCGTCGGTGCGGTGCAGGACCAGCGTCGGCACGCGGATGGAACCGAGGATGGGGCGGACGTCGGTGCGCTCGTTCATCCCGGAGAGCTGGGTCGCCGCGGTCGGACCCATCGAGAGACGCTGGAGCTTGCCGATCCACTCGCGCAGGGACCGGTCGCCCGCCGCACTCGGGCCGAAGGTGTTGAGCATCGCGCCGTCCCCCCAGAAGCGGTTGAGCAGGTCGAGCCGGATCCGCCGCTCCTCGGCGGGAGGTGCGAACTCGTACCCCTCGGCCGCGGTCGTGCGCGCGAACGTGGCGTAGAGCGCCAGCGACTGCACGCGCTCGGGGTGCGATGCCGCGAAGACCATCGCCATCGGCCCGCCTTCGAGCATCGAGAACACGCCCACGCGCTCGGCGCCGACCGCGTCGAGCACCGCGATCACGTCATCCATCTGCTCCTCGAGCGTGGGGACGCGCCCGGTTCGATCCGACATCCCGGATTCGCGCCGGTCGAAGACGATCAACCGCGAGAACGACGCCAGGCGCTCGAAGAACCGCGCCACCGCCGGGCTCTCCCACAGATGCTCGACCTGCGAGAACGACTGCGGGATCCACAGCAGGTCGAACGGCCCGTCGCCGATCACCTGGTAGGCGATGTGGACGTCGCCGTTGCGGGCGTAGCGGGTGCGCGGCGCCATGCCGGGAGCCTACGAGGCCCCGGATAAGCTCAGTCGCCTATGGCGATCGCAACCAACTCCTTCGAGAAGACCGACGAGCAGCTGGCCATCCTCGAGATGGTCCGCCAGTTCGTCGACGAGCAGATCCTCCCCAAGGCCGAGCACTACGACCATGCGGACGAGTACCCCGAGCCCATCGTCGAGCAGATGAAGGAGCTCGGCCTGTTCGGCGTCACCATCCCCGAGGAGTACGGCGGGATGGGTCTGGACCTCACGACCTACACGATGATCGTGGAGGAGCTCTCGCGCGGCTGGATCTCGATCTCGGGCGTCGTGAACACCCACTTCATCGGGTCCTACCTGCTGATGAAGTTCGGCTCCGACGAGCAGAAGCAGAAGTTCCTGCCGCGGATGGCGACCGGAGAGATTCGCGCCGCGTTCTCGCTGAGCGAGCCCGAGCTCGGGTCCGACGTCCAGGCGATCAAGTCGACCGCGAAGAAGCTCGACGACGGCGCTTACGAGATCAACGGCCAGAAGATGTGGGTCACCAACGGCCTCATGTCGGGCCTGGTCTTCGTCCTGGTGAAGACCGACAAGGACGCCTCGCCGCCCTACAAGGGCATGACCTGCTTCATCGCCGAGAAGGAGGGCGGGGTCTCCAAGAACACCGGTGAATACGCCGGCCTCGACGTCCCCCCGAAGATCAAGAAGATGGGCTACAAGGGCGTCGAGTCCACCGAACTGGTCTTCGACGGCTACCGCTGCCCGGCCGAAAACATCCTCGGCGGCGAGGAGGCCGGACTCAACAAGGGCTTCGGCCAGATGATGGACGCGCTCGAGGTCGGCCGCGTCAACGTCGCCGCCCGCGGCGTCGGAATCGCCCAGCGCGCGCTCGAACTTGCCCTGCGCTACGCCCAGGAGCGCAAGACCTTCGGCAAGCAGATCGCCCAGCACCAGGCGATCCAGTTCAAGCTCGCCGACATGGCCACCAAGGTCGACGCGGCGCGCATGCTCACCCTGCGCGCGGCCCGCATGAAGGACGCGGGCGAGCGCTCGGATCTCGAAGCCGGCATGGCGAAGCTGTTCGCGTCGGAGACCGGCAAGGAAGTCGTCGAGGACTGCTTCCGCATCCACGGCGGCTACGGCTACTCCAAGGAATATGAGATCGAGCGGCTCTACCGCGACGCGCCGCTGCTGCTGATCGGCGAGGGCACGAGCGAGATCCAGCGCATGGTCATCGGCAAGAAGCTGCTCGAGCGCCACAAGATCTAGGCAGTCCGCGCAGGTTCCCGAGGCAGGATGCGTTCCTGCCTTCCGGACGATGCGTCAATTACTCGCGCTTCTAGGGACCGGAGCGATCCTGGCCGCGGCCGCCACGGCGGCGCCGGCCAAGACCTTCAAGGGCACCAACCGCTCCGATCGATTGATCGGGACCGCGGGTGGAGACCTGCTGATCGGCGGGCGCTCGGGAGACCGGCTCGACGGCCGCGCGGGCAACGACCGCCTGCGCGGGTCCTTCGGCAACGACACGCTGCTCGGCGGGCTCGGGCACGACCGGCTCGGCGGCGGGTCGGGCGGTGACGACCTGTTCGGGGAGGCCGGCAACGACACGCTGCTCGCCGGTTCTGGCGACGACCGGCTCGACGGGGGCCCGGACGGCGACGTGCTCGACGGCGGCCACGGCGACGACGCGCTGCGCGGAGGCGATGGCAGCGACTTCTTGGTGGAGCTCACGCTCGGCAACGACCGGCTGCTCGACGGCGGGCCCGGCGACGACTACCTCGACGGCAACCGCGGGGCCGACCGTGACCTGCGTGGCGGGCCCGGCGACGACATCGTGCTCGGCGGGCCGGGGGAGGACGTCCTCCACGGCGAGGAGGGAAACGACCTGTTGACGCCCGGAACCGGGCTCGTCACCGGGGCGCCGGGGGCCGACGGCCGCGGCATCGCGTACGGCGGGGCGGGGGACGACGTGCTGATGGGCTCGCCCGGATCGGACCTGCTCGACGGCGGTCCCGGCAACGACCGCATCCACGCCGTCACCAACGCCGACCGCGTGGCCTGCGGCGAGGGGGAGGACACGGTCTTCGGCCTCGACGACCCGCAGCGGCCGGGCGCGACCGACGGCCAGTGCGAGCACTTCGTGGACGCCGACCCGGCCGAGACCGTCATTCGGCGCGAGGGCGGCAACCTGATCGTGGTCGTGGGCCGCAGCCCGTTCGAGAGCGCCGTCAACGACGGCTTGCGCCTCGGCGGCCGTGACCTCGCGGCGAAGGCCTCGCCGGCCAGCCGCCAGATCAAGCTCAAGGGGACCGCGATGGCCGACGACATATCCGGCGGCGCGGGCGACGAGCTGTTCCTCGGCGGGGCCGGGGACGACCGGCTCTTCGGCGGCGCGGGACGCGACCATCTCGAAGGCGAGGCCGGCGGCGACGAGCTCGGCGGCGGGGACGACGGCGACCAGCTCTATGGCCGGGCCGGGGACGACTTCCTGGTCGGCGGCGCCGGTGACGACGCGCTCGAAGGCGGCCGCGGCGCCGACCTGCTCGACGGCGGGCCCGGCGACGACCGGCTCAACGGCGGCTTTCATCCCGACGGCCTGCACGGCGGCGAGGGTGACGACGTGATCCGCGCGATCGGCGGCGGCTTCGACGTCATCGACTGCGGGCCGGGCCGTGACGTCGCGTACGTGGATTCGACCGATACGGTGCGCGGGTGCGAGGTCGTGCGGTGAGGGAGGCCACCGTTCGCGCGCTGCTGGCCGCAGCGTGCCTGTCGGCGTTCGCCGCCGCGCCCGCAGGAGCGGCCACCGTCTCCTCGGCCGCCGGCGCCGTGCACCTCGTCGCGCTCCCGGGCGAGCGCAACCTGATGCAGGTCTCGCCCGCCCCCGACGGTGGCGTCGACGTCTTCGACTCCGTCCCGATCCGTCCCGGCACGGGTTGCGTGGCCACCTCGACGCGATCGGCGCACTGTCCCGGCTTCACCCTGGGCCTGGACATCGACCTCGGCGACGGCAACGACGAGCTGGCCGTCGAGGGCGCCGTCGGCATCCCGCTCGTGATCACCGGCGGGGCGGGCGACGACCTGATCCTGGCGAGCCCCGGGGCCGACGTGATCGACGGCGGCCTCGGTGACGACGTGCTCTCGGGCCGCGGCGGCGCGGACGGCATCGTCGGCGGCGCCGGTGACGACGTAATCGACGGCGGCGACGGCGCCGACACGCTCGAGGGCGGCGACGACGTGGATCTCCTCGACGGCGCGGGAGGCCCGGACACGCTGCGCGGCGGCCCCGGCGCCGACACCGTCACCTACTGGTCGCGCACGGCCTCCGTCCGGGTCGCGCTCGATGGTCGAGCCGAGGACGGCGAGGCGGGCGAGGCCGACGACGTCGCCGACGACGTCGAGGCGGTGCTCGGAGGATCCGGAGACGACGTGCTGGCCACCGGTGACGCGGGCGCCACGCTCGCCGGCGGCGCCGGCGCGGACTCCCTGAGCGGGGGCGCCGGTGGCGACGTCTTGCGCGGCGAGGCAGGGGAGGACCGGATCGACGGTGGTGCGGGGGACGACCTGCTTGACGGCGGAGATGGAGCCGACGCGCTCGTCGCCGGTGACGGCGACGACGTGCTCGAAGGCGGTGAAGCCGGCGACGGGCTGGCCGGCGAAGCGGGCGCGGACATCCTGCGCGGAGGCGACGGAGCCGACGTGCTGTTCGGGGACGGCCGCGACCCGGGAGCGCCCCCCGCTGCGCCCACGGGTCCGGCCCCGGCGACCGACGAGGGCCCGGCTTCCGATGCGGATGACGTCCTCGACGGCGGTGCCGGACCGGACCGGCTCGAGGGCGGCAGCGGCCTCGACGAGCACAGCGCCGGCGCCGGGGACGACACCGTGGACGCCCGCGAGCCCGACGGCACGGCCCCGGACGCCCCCGGCGAGCTCGTCGCCTGCGGCGAGGGCGCCGACGCGTCAGGCCTCGACGCCGCCGACACGTCGACCGACTGCGAGGCCGTGACGCAGACCGGGGCCGGCGGGGTGCCGGCCGGGGAGGTCCTCGGCGTGCAGGCCTCGGCTCCGCCGGTTGCCGCGCCCGCTCGTGGGTCGGGCACGCAGCCCCCGCTCGGGGTTCCGGTGCTGCGCGGCGGGGTTGTGTCGGTCCCGGTGCGGTGCTCGGGAACCGAGGGGGCGCCGTGCGCGGTGTCGCTCACCGTCAGGGCGTTGCCCGCCCGTTCCAGCGGCAGACGCCGTCATCGCAGCGCCGGCACGCTGGTGGCCCGCTTGAACGCGACCATCCCCACGGGACGCACGATCGTCCTCTCGGCGCCACTGAGCCGCGGGGGAGCCGCCCTCGTCCGCCGCCGCCGATCCGCCCGCTCCGTGACCACCGCGCTGCTGCGTCCCCAAGGTGGCGCCCCGCGCCGCTGGTCGCGCCCGCTCCAGCTCACCCGCCGGGGCCTCGCGCGGCCCTGAGACCGGGCGGATACCATCTGTGGCGATGTCCACAGCTGACACCAAGGCGTTGATCGAGAAGGCAATCGCCGAGTTCTCGAAGCAGGTCCCGGCGCTCGCCCCCCTGAAGCTCGTCTTCGAGCTCGAGCTGCGCGGCCGGGGAGACGTTCAGCTTTTTCGCGTCGAGGTCCCTGGGCCGCGGGTGACCCGCGACATCGCGTCGGACGCGAAGGTCCGGCTCTCGCTGCCTCGTCAGGACTTCAACGAGCTCGCCGACAGCGGCACGATCCGCCAGTGGCGGGAGGCGTTCGAAGCCGGACACGCCAAGGCCAGTGGGCCGCCTCAGACGTTGAAGTTGATCGGGCAGGTCGTGGCCAAGCAGGAAGAGCGCGAGCGCGGGCGCAAGGCCCGGTCGCGCGGCTAGAGCCGCCGACCGCGATAGAGCTTCATCGGCGCGCTGAGGCCCTTCAGGCGGCGCTCGCCCGCGAAGGACCACTGCAGCGCGTCTTTCGTCCGGTCGCGGGCTTCCTCGGTCGCGAGCAGGCTGCCGGCGCGCGCTGCCGCGCTCAGCCGGCTGGCCACGTTCACCGGCGACCCGTACCAGTCTCCGCCGCGGTTGAGAGCGGGGCCGTAGGCCACGCCCACGTGGACCTGCGGGAAGTCGGCCCCCTCGGCGTCGACGGCGTCGATCACGTCGAGGCCGAGCGCGAGCAGCCGCTCGACGTCGGGTGAGACGAGCATCACCGCGTCCCCGATCGTCTTGACGATCTTTACCGGCGGCTGGACGAGCTCGGCGGTCAGGACCGACAGGCGGTCGGCCACCGCGCCCAGCTCGTCGGGCGGGACCTCCTCACCCATACGCGTGAACCCGACCAGGTCCGCGAAGCACACCGCCGCGTCGCGCGCGCCCGGCAGCCGGCCGGCCGACCGCTCGCCGGCGTCCGCCGCCTCGCCCGCGACCATCTGGTCGAGGTGCTGGCGGAGCATCGCGTCCAGCAGCGGCGGCAGGCGCGGCATCACGACCTCGACGACGGCGGCGTAGCGCTCGGCCAGTTCACGCTCGCTCGTGCCAGGGCTCAGCACGAGCTCGAGCACCACCGAGCGCATGACCTCGCTCGCCTGCGCGAGGCCCCGGCCCAGGACGCGGGTCACCGCCTCGAGCTGGTCCGGGCGCAGGCCCAAGCCCAGGAAGTCCCGGCTCAGCTCGGCCGTGACGAGGTCGTTCGGCGTGTACTCGGGTTCGTCACGAGGGGGGACCGGAAGCCCGGCAGAGCGGCGCAGGCGCTCGACCAGGTCGACGTCGAGGCCGACACGCTCGGCCACCTCGGCAGCGGTCAGCCGCTCGTCGCCGGCGACGGAGCGCTCGGCGGGGAGGAAGGCCAACAGCCCGCGAGCGTGCGCGTCACGGATGCGCTCGGGCTCGAAGCCCTGCTCGGCCAGGAACCTCAAAAGGTCCTCGCGCTCGTCGCGCGCGGGCCCGTCGAGCCCGTCGAGCAGTCGGTCGTCGGCTCCGTCAATCATCGGGAGCGAAGCCTATGGCGGGCGGATCCGGGACTACTCGCCGCGGTGGGCGTCCGAGGCGTCTTCGACGGCCTTCTCGGCGGCCGTCTTGCGCTCGTCGCCGTCGACCTCGACGGCGTACTTCGATGGACCCTGGCGCACGGTCGGGTTGTCGATCTCGCGCAGGCGGTCGATCAGCTTGATCCACTGCTTGGGCTTGAGCACGGCGTTGACCTGCTTGGCCGCCTTCGAGTTGGTGCCGTACATCGGGCGCCAGCCGACGTGGATGTGGTCGTGGTGGTCGCCCATGGCGAAGGTGTTCTCGGCGCCCTTGAACTTCATCAGCGTGATGATCTGGTCGGGCTTCATCGTTCCCTGGAGGGTCAGCAGGCGCTGGACGGCGATCTCGGTGACCGAGCCCTCGCCCTGGTGTCCGAAGATCGGGATGCCGTTGATGGCGGCAATGTCGACGGCGTTGCCGCTGGAGTGATGGGACACGTTGCCGCCCGCGGTGTAGAAGCCATGGCCGCAGCGCAGGCTCGTCACCGTGGGCTTGAGGCCGGAGGCGGCGAGGAACTCGAGCGTGGCCAGCACGCGGCGGTCGATCGCGCCGAGGCGGACGTCGCGGCGGCCGCAGCCGTAGATCTCGATGCGCGGATTGGCCAGGACCTGGCGAACCAGAGCCTCCTTGCTCATGAGCAGGATCTGGCCGATCGACGGGGTCTCGGCGTCCGGGCCGAAGAACGGGTTGCGGCCGGCGGCGCGGTAGATCTCGGTGGACTCGAGCAGCTTCCAGCCATCGAGGATCGGCTTCGGGTCGATGCGCGGGGCGCCGCGGCCGGCCGGACGGATCTCGAAGAGCACGTGGGGCGCGGTCTGCTCTGAGGTCTTGCCGATGCGCCCGAGGATCGTGCCGGCGATGACGCGAGCACCCTTTTTGAGCGGCTTCGCGGTGTAATCACGCGAGGACAGCTGCAGCGGAGCACCCTTGGCGGGCTTGTAGCTGGCTTCGGCGAGCTGGAGCTCGCCGCCGGCAGCGCGCGCGGCGGCCCGCTCGGGGTGGGCGAACAGGCGCTCCTTGGCGGCGGCCTGGTCGAGCGGATTCGGGGTGGCCTGCGAGCGCTTCGACGGCCCGGCGGCAGCGGGAGTCCCGTTGGCGCGGATCCGGGTCTTGGCCGGAGCGGAGCGCTTGACGCGACGATTCGAGCCGGCGCTGGCGGCGGCGGTGGGCTTCGGGTCGGACTTCGGGAGCTTCAGCTCCTTGATGATCTGCTCGCGGCTGACGCTGCGCTCGCGCGGGGCCGGGTAGGTCTTGGCGACCTTGGCCAGCTTCGCGTAGGTGAAGACGTTGCCGTAGACGTCCTGGAGCTGGACGAAGCGGCCGAGGCGCTGTGACTGGCCGACCTTGACGATGCGACCGTCGTTGACGGCGACCACGGGGGCGCCGCGCTTGGAAAAGACCTTGATCCCGCGGCGGCCGGCCTCGGATTCCACGGGGATTGCCGCGTTCTGGCCCTTCTTCGTGCGCTTCCTGGCATCGCGCTCGGAGAGGTCGCCGGCGTAGCGCGCCTTCGCGTGGACCGGGAAGCGGGCCTGCGTCAGACCCGTGAGCGAGCCGACGAAGTTGCTCGGCAGGCCGCCGATCATGCGAGCGCGGACCAGAACCGAGTCCACGTACCAATCGGCGTGGTTGTAAGCGAAGATCGCCTTCGAGAGGTCCGTCTCGGCGCCGGCGGCGCGCAGGTAGCGGGCGGCGGCGAAGATCGCGTCGACCGGGTTGAAGGGGTCCTTGAGGCCGTCCTTGTTGGCGTCGACCCCGTACATCTCCCAGGTGGCGGGCATGAACTGCATCCAGCCCAGCGCGCCGGCGCTGGAGACGTTGAGGTTGCGGCCGTAATCGGTTTCGATCTCGTTGATCGCCGCCAGGACCTCCCAGCGGACGCCGTATTGGATGCCGGCGGCCTGGTAGATCGGGAGCAGGAACGGCGGGATGCGGAATTTCTCGATGAAGAAGTTCGGCACGCCGATCGGAGCCGCACCCGGGATCGCGAGGCTGAAGGTCGGGTTGTCGAGCGTCGGGGTGCCGTCGGCGTTGCGAAGGTCGGAGTCGTGATCCTTTTCGGTCGCCGGGCGGCAGTCTGAGTCTGAATCAGAGGTCGAGAGTTTGGACGTCGTGGTCTTCGCCTTCTTCGCGGCCTCCTCCTTGGCAGCGGTCTGCTCATCGGTGCACACCGGAAGGCGATCCCGGGCGCCGGGGTGCGCGTCGCGTGCGTCCTTGTCGTCGAGGTCCAGCGTGAAGTCGCCCACTTCAACGGACTTGTCGAAGTCCAGGGTCTCGCCGGCCTCGGCATCGGCGGTCGCCGTCGAGGTCGGACTACTGAGGACGGTGGCCTCGGGGACCGCCGTGGGCGAGCCATCCGGCGACCCTGCAGGCGAAGTCGAGGGTTCGGCGGTCGCGCTCTCGTCGGCGCCATAGGACTCGGGCGTGCTCGTGCTGGTGCTCGACGGCTCGCCCTGGGCCTGCTGGGTCTGCGCCGGCGTGGCCGACGACTCAGGAGTTCCGGTCGGCGATGCGTCCTGCGCGACGGCCCCCGATGCACCGAGCATCGCCGCGTAAAGGCCGGCCGCGGCGCAGCTGGTGGCCATGACGCGCGACGTCGCGGTCAGACGGCCGCGCAGGCGGGAAAGGAGCATGGGGAGGGCAGGGACGGGGGGCATCCGGTTCACCAAGGAATCGGCACCGGATGAGGCTCACTTGAGCCGAATCGGGGGTCATACCTCCGATCTGGCCGAACTCGTGCATGAACTAACGCTCAACTTAAGCCTTACTGTTGGCAGGTCGGACACCAATATGTGGTTCTCCCACCGACGACGCCGCGGTTCAGGTAAGTACCACAGGCGGGACAGGTCCCCGCCCGCCCCCGCCGCCGTACGAACCCGCCCGTGTGCACCCCGCCGTCACGGATCGCATCCCGGGTGGCCGCGCGCAACTGGTTGCGCAGGTGGTCGAGCTCGGCTTCCCCGAGATCGCTGGTGCGACGCCGCGGATCGATCCGCGCGCGGAACAGCGTCTCGTCGGCCAGCAGGTTCCCGACGCCCGCGATCGCGTGCTGGTCGAGCAGTCTGGCCTTGACGGGCGCGTTGCCCTTCCCGATGCGAGCGCGGAACGCGGCACGGGTGATCTCGGCGGCGTCCGGTCCCAGGGCGTCGATTTCGGGTTCGAGCACGGCGCGCCCCAGCCGGCGCCGGTCGCGCAGGGCGAGCCGGCCGCCGTCCTCGAACTCGAGCGAAAAGCGATCCCAGGCGTTGGTCGCGGGCGCTTCGTCGATCAGGATCTTCCCGGCCATCCCGAGGTGCAGGCCGAGGAAGGGCCCGTCATCTGAGGTCTCGAACCACATCGCCTTACCGCGCCGCCGGGCCGCCGTCAGCGTCCGGCCGGTGAGCGCCTGGGCGAGCTCGCCGGGTGCGTGCGGGCGGCAGACGTAGGCGTCGGTGTCGTCGACGCCCACGATGACCCGGTTCAGCGCCCGGGCTTCGATCAGCGCACGTGCCTGTTCGACTTCGGGTAGCTCCGGCACGCCTTTGAGGGTACGTTGACGCGATGGCCGACGCCAAGCCAGGCCGGCTGCCGCTCGACGGTGGTTTCCCCGGTGCGAGGGTGACGCTGCACCCGATCCGATCCGGGACCGTGCGCTCGCCGCAAGAGTGGTTCGTGCGCGAGCCAGGACCGCTGAGCATGTTGCGGGGCCTGGGGTTCGGCGGCCGGATCGACGCTCCGATCGTCTCCTTCGCGCTCGAGCATCCGGGCGCCGGGCCCGTGCTGGTCGACACGGGATTGCACCCGTCGGTCGAGGACGGGCTGACGGAGAGCTTCGGGCGCGCTGGGGCGTTCGTGTTCCGCGGGACCACGCTCTCGCCGGACGGCTCGGTCCGGCGCCAGCTCACGGCCCGCGGCATCGACCCCGCGGGAGTCAGGACCGTGCTGATGACCCATCTCCACGGAGATCACGCCAGCGGTCTCATCGACTTCCCCGGAACCGAGGTCCTCGTCAGCGGTCGTGAGTGGTCGGCGGCGAACGCCGGCGGGGCGTTGCACGGCTACCACCGGCCCCAGCTCGAAGGAGACGTGGGCTACCGGCTACTGGACTTCGACGGCGCCACCCCGCATGGCGCCTTTGAGCGGACGCTCGATCTCTTTGGCGACGGGAGCGTGCTGGCCTGCTCGACGCCGGGCCACACCCACGGCCATCTGTCGGTGCTCGTCCGGACTGCCGCCGGCCCCGTCCTGATTGCGGGCGACGCGATCTACACGATGGAGAACCTCCGCGAGGGCCGCGACCCGCTGCGCATGGAGGACCCGGAGGCCTATCGCCGGTCGGTCGCGCAGCTGCGGGCCTTCATCGCTGATCATCCGGACGCGGTCGTGATCCCGGGCCACGAGGCAGCGGCCTGGAACGCCCTGGAGACCGTGTACTGAGCCTCAATCCAGCGATGGGCGTCAGTTGCTGCGGCGCGAGCGGATGTCGAAGACGACGCGCTCGCCTTCCACTTCGAGGATCCGCACGGCCGCGACGTACGGGCCCTCGGGGCCGGTGAAGCGGCACTCGAACGTGCCGCCGACCTTCGCCTCGACGCCGGAAGGGCACTTCACATCGGCCGCACGGAAGCCGGTCTGCTCGAATACGACGTCGGTCACCGACTTCGCCGCGCCGTCGGGCTTCACGGTGTTCGTCGACGAGCACGCGGCGATTCCTGATGCCCCGATGGCGAACCAGGGGAGAACGGCAAGGGTCCGGCGGGTGGAGCGTCCAGCAGGCATGCGGCCGACTATAAGCCTCAATCCGGAGGAAGATACAGGCGTGCCCGCGCCTCCGATGAAGATCGCCGTCTTCGACCTCGACGGCGTCCTGATCGACTCCCGACGGGCGATCGCCGAAGCGCTGAACGCGACGTTGTCGCAGGCCGGGTATCCGGAGCGACCCGAGGCCGATCTGCACCCCTTCATCGGCCCTCCGCTGGTCGACACGTTCGCGGCCCTGACCGGCTCCCCGCCGACCGCGCCCGCGATCGCCGAGCTCGTGCGCGCCTACCGCGAGCGCTATTCCCGGACCGCGGCGGCCGCGACCACGGTCTTCCCCGGAATCCCTGAGCTGCTCGATGGACTCGGCGCGACCCACCGGCTGGCGATCGCGACGACCAAGGCCGAGCACCTGGCCGGCCCATTGCTCGCCGCGCTCGGCCTCGCCCACCACTTCGAGGTCGTCGCGGGGCCCGGCCCCGACGACTTGCACGAGACCAAGACGCAGACGCTCGAGCGGGCCCTGTCCCTGATCGACCCGGACGAGGACATCGACCGGAAGACGATCGCGATGATCGGGGACCGCTCGCACGATGTGCACGCTGCGCTCCATCACGGCCTACGCGCCGTCGGCGTGCTCTGGGGCATCGGCGATCGGGCGGAGCTCGAGGCGGCGGGTGCGCACGTCCTCGTCGAAGAGCCCGCTGGACTTTGGCTGGTGCTCGCGCCCAGGCCGACGGGCGGCGCGCCGTTGGCTTCCCTGCGGCCACCCGCGTACGCTCCCAGCATGCGCATCGGCCGCGATGAGTTGCGGGATTTCGATCGTGCGGTCAAGCCTGCTCCGGCTCCGATCGAGCCGGTGCTTCCCGCTGCCGAGGAGGCGGCGCTCATCGCCGCCAAGGACGACGGCCGGGATCCGGTGGTCGCGGCCAGACGCCGACGTGTCCTGGCGATCTTGCGCCGTGCCGCCCCACCCGAGGGCGCCGATGCGGAGCTCGTGACGCTCCTGGCCGCCGCTCGTGCCCTGCCGATGGAGGACAGAACCGATCGCCTGTCCGCGCGAATGCGTCTCATCGAGATCGGTCGGGCGACAGATCCGCCGCCCGAAGTCGTCAAGGTGCTCGACCGGCTCCATCTCAGCGCGGGTGACGCCGAGCCGTTCGCGGACGCGTTGCTCCCGCCCCACCAGGACATCGGCCGGTTCACCGACCTGCAGGGGACCACCGGCGGCAACCTCGACGCCAGCGGCCCCTGAGGGCGCGGCCGTTCGCGCGCGGCGAGGCACACCTGCGAGCAACGTCCGCCGGCTCAACCGAAAACGTTCCCGCGGGAACGTGTTCGAGCGCAAGTATCGGCGCCGCGGGTGGGGGTCCCTCAGGATCGGCTGCTGAGGACGACCGGTCCACCTTCTTCGCGCCACGCGACGAGCGCGCGGCCGGTGCCGCCCTCCTGGGCCGACACGACGGGACCGGCGATGCGGCCGCGGGCGATCACCTCCGGAGGAGCCCACGAGGTCGAACCGGGGGCGAGCATGGCGGCCACGAGATCCCCGCGCCCCCGGCTCCAGGCCAGCAGGAACTCCCCGTCGGAGCCCGCGCTGAGGTCGCCGAGACTGCCCCCGTCCAGGGTCGACGTGACCGGGGGGTCCGCGAGCACAGCCGCCCGGAGGGTGAGGTCGTCGGCTCCGCCGGTCCACGCGATCGCCGCCCTTCCGGACGACGTGACGGCGAGATCGAGATCACCGGGCCCCGGCTCGAGGGAGCCGCCGGAATCGAGCACTTCCTCACGGCCGAAGCGCGGCGCGCGGCTCGCGAGCGTGGCGACCCGGATCTCGAAGCGCTCACCTCCGGCGGTCGTACCGACCTCGCCGATGTTCTCCATCCGGTAGGCCACGATGAGGCCACCGGCTGCGTTGAACGCGACCTCCGAAGCACGCAGGAACTGATCGTTGGTGCCGAGCAGCACGCGCCGACGGAGTCCGTGTCGCGTCGAGCCCAACCGCACGTCGAAGCGATCCCTGCGCGGCTGCTCGACCACGACCGCCATCGCGCCCGCAGCGGAGACGGCGACCTGTGACTCGGCCCCACGGGGCGTAACGATGACCTCCGGGCGCCTGAACGGACGACCCGCGCGCCGCGCCTGCACCTCGATCGCCGCGCGACCGCGCTGCTCGGTGAAGTGTGAGGACACCGCATGGCCTTCCGGCGACACGGCGCCCGCGTACGCGAAGCCCGTCGCGGGTGCGCGCATGCGAGCGGTCACGCGGCCGGTCTCGCCGAGCGTGACCACCTGAACGCTCCTGCGCGTGCTGAGCAGGATGTGGACGCCGCCTCCCGCGGCGGCGACGGCCGCCACCGGCCCGCCCGTGAGCGCGCGGCTCCAGCGCCCCGGGGCGATCACCGCGGTCCGCCGCCCCGGAACCGCGATCACGACGACCGGTGTCCCGGACCTGCTGAAGAAGGCCGCGACCGGAACCCCGCTCGGGGCGACGACCAGCGGTTCGGACCAGGGTGCGTCGGCGGCCGCGGGTGCCGCGGCCACCAATACCAGCGCAACCCACAGCACCAGGATGCGCGGGCGCCGCCCGAGCATCACCGGCAACCGGTCAGGAGGAGAGCACTTCTCCGTCATAGAGCTTGTGTACCCGAACCGTTCCCTTCGGAGCGGCATCGATGCCCTGCATTGCGACCTGTTCGAGTTCACCGACGGCAAGATCAGCCGCAAGGACTCGTTCCGGAAGATCGTCGAGAGCGGAGACCCGTGCAAAGCAGGAGGCCGGCCGCTCGTCAAGCGATGTTGCAAAGTTGGTGCAATCGCGGTCCCGCGGGACCGCGCTGGCTGTTCTTCCGCGCCTCGGAACACCGGTCGTATCGGAGGCAGTCAACGTTCGCCTTTCCTCCCGCGGCAAGCGAGCAGAAGGCCGGAAACGACAGCGATTCCCACGAGAACCCAGAGCGTTGCGGCACGGTTGTCGGTCAGCGCGTCCTCGACGAGCGGCCGGCACATTTCGTCGTAGGTGTCGTCGCACAACAGACCGAAGACGCTGAGCGTCGTGAGGATCGCCCACGTGACGACCGCCGCGGTGAGTCCGAAGAGAGCGCCCGCTACGAATGCCTTGACCCGCTTAACGCCCACCTCGAGATCATGTCACCCGGCTTTACGAGCCTCGCCAGAGAGGTCTCGTCTGAGCACTGATGCGATCCGCCTGCGCGGCCAGCCCATCGCGTCCTCGATCATCGGGCCCTGGAGCCGGCCCCCGCAGGAATCGTTCTGCGCCTCATGCAGTCGGTCGAGAAGGACGATGGCGGTGCGCCGGTGCAGGATGTCGCAGCGCTCGCGATGCGGCGGGAGCGTCACGCTTACCGTGTTCGGGCCCGTGCAGGAGGGCGTGGAGCTCCAAAAACGTTCCCGCGGGAACGTTTTAGCGCGCAACGATCTCACACGTGATCGCGCTGCTCGCCGCCCGTTCACACCGCGTGCCGCTTCCACCGCCGCCGCGAGCAACAACGCCGCAGCCCGTCTACGCCGCGGCATGGACTACGTCTGGCACGTTTCGGATCGTCGCTCAGGAGGAGGAGATCGCATCGGGGAAGAGGTCGTGGTCGTTGTGCGAGCGCTGGACGACGAACTTGCCGCCCTCCAGCCACTGGACGATCCCACGACGCCGAACTCATCGCTCGTGTGAGACCCCTTGAAGGAGGGCGCTGCGGCGAGCTGAGCGCCAGAGGGCTACGGCACGGCCAGGCGCGCGCGGAGGCCGGCACGCCGGGCCTCGTCGGCGAGACCGGCGCGGGCGGCCTCGGAGAGCAGGCGGATGACCTCCCGGGAGGGAACCGGACGTCCGCCGGCGCGACCGCCGAGGCCCCAGAGCGCCGCCGGCATCCCATCCGGACCTTCGAGGGGGACGGCGACCCACCAGGAGAGATCGAGCCGCTCGCCGGTCCCGCCGGGCGAGCGGGGGACGGTCGGGTCGTGGACGACCAGCCGGGCGCCGCCTTCGCGCAGCGCGTCCCAGGTGGCCGTCCCGGGCTTGGCCGGCGGGACGGCTCCATGCAGCCACGTGGTGAGCGCAGCATCGCCCGCGACCTCGGCGGAGGCCCGGCGCAGGACGCCACCGCTGACCACGTCCACGCACGAGACGTCGGCCACGCGCTCGAGTGCCAGTGCGCACAGCGGTTCGAGCCCGCGCACCTCCGGCGCGTCCCCCGCGGCGGCGAACGACATCGTCACGATGGTCCCGCTCCCGCCCGGCCGGGGCGCGATCCCCAGCGTCTGCACCAGCGCACCGACGGTCGCCAGGCCGTGACCGAGCCCGGGAGAGTCAACGCGCGCCGCCACGCCCGCGCCTTCGTCAACGACCTCGACGACCAGGCGCTCGCCATCGACCCGGCAGCGCACGCTCACCGGCCCGGGCTCCCGGCCGGCGTAGGCGTGGAGCACTGCATTGGTGACCGTTTCCGACACCGCAAGCGCCACGGCATGCGTCATCTCTTTCGACGCTCCCATCGCCGACGCGAAGGCAGCGGCATGCCGGCGCAGCTCCCCGACGGCCGACGGCACGGCGAGCAGCGTCCAGGCCGCGCCTGATCCGGTCGATGCGGGCACGACCATCACGCTAGCCACGACGTCGTCCCGGTCGCGAACGTCATGACCTCGCTCAGCAGATCGACGTGAACTCCACGTGCTTGCCGTCGGGTGGCACGAACATCGTTGCGGTGAAGGACTCCGCCGTGACGCCGAACTCGCATTGCCAACCTCCGCGCAGCGGCTTGCACTCAGTTGCCCCGCGGACGCCTCCGGAATCGACGCAGACACCCTCCTGCTCGATGATGCGCTGCACGACCCGTCAGGCCTCTGCCGGCGAGTCGACAGTGCTGCCACCGCAGGCGGCCAGTACCGCCCCGGTCGCGAGCAGTCGGACTCCGCCTCTCATCGGCCGAACATAGGCGAAACCGCCCCGAACTGCCGCGACGCCTAACTCGAGAGCACTTCCCCGTCGTAGAGCTTGTGCACCCGCACGGTCCCGGCGGGAGCGGCATCGATGCAGAGCCGGCAGAGGACACATTCGTCGAGGTTCTCCTCCACGATCCGCAAACCGCCACCCTCAGAAGCCACGGCAAAGATGTCCACCGGGCAGACCTCGGTGAGCTTCGCGGCGCACGTCGGATCCGACGCGACCTCGTCATCGACGGAAACGGAAATAAAGACGCCGTTCATCGGGCGGCCCCCTCTCGGATGCGGTCGCGAATCAGGTCGGGGATCTCCTCGATGCGCTCGGCGACGGTGATGCCGGCGGCGGCCAGGCGGGCGATCTTCTCGGTCGCGGTGTCCTCCTTGCCCTCGACGATCGTCCCGGCGTGCCCGAAGGACATGCCCGGCATCTCGTCCATGAAGCGGCCGGCCATGAACGCGACGATCGGCAGGCGCGAGTTGTGCTCGGCGACCCACTCCGAGAGCTGGGCCTCCATACGCCCGCCGGGCTCGGTGTAGATCACGAGGGCCTTGGTCTCCTCGTCGGCCTCGAAGTACGGCATCAGCTCGGCGTAGGTGGAGCCGATGATCGCGTCGCCGCCGATCGAGACCGCAGTCGACTGGCCGAGGCCGGCGGCGGTCAGGGTCGAGGACATCTCCGTGGTCATCCCGCCTGAGCGTGAGATGACGCCGACGGGACCGGGGGAGTAGGCCTTCGCGGCGTCCTTGGCGGGACCGCCGATGCCGCCCATCTTGATTACGTCGGGGACGATGATCCCGAGGCAGTTCGGGCCGATGATGCGGGCGCCACGCATATTGGCGAGCTCGACCATCTGGGCGACGTCGCGGCGCGGGATGCGCTCCGTGACGATCACGATCAGCCCGATGCCGTTCTCGATCGCCTCGAAGACGGCGTCCTTGCAGAAGGCGGGGGGGACGGTGACGACGGAGCCGTCGATCGGGCCGCCGTGGTGGGCGACGCACTGGGCGACGGTGTCGAAGACCGGCACGCCGTGGACGTCGCGGCCGCGCCGGCCGGGGGTGACGCCGCCCACCACGCGGGCGCCGGCGCCGTAGTCGAGGCACTCCCGAGTCAAGTTCACGGCCTCACGGCCGGTGATCCCCTGAACGATGAACGTGGTGGAGGCGTTGACGAGGATGCTCACGACTGCGCCCCGATCTTCTCGACGGCCCGGCGAGCCGCCTCGTGCATGGACACCGATCGGTCCGCGTACTCGACCCCGTACTTCTCGAGGATCTTGAAGCCCTCTTCCTCCCAGGCCCCGGGGATGCGGAAGATCGCGATCTTCTCGGCCGGGTCGAAACCGAGCTCGAGACAGGCCTTGATCACGCCGCGCGCGACGATGTCCACGCGGGTGTTGGAGACGATCGACATCATCACGGCGATCTTGTCGACGCCCGGCTTCTGCAGGACCAACTTGGCCAGGCCGGCGGCCTTCTTGACCGACGGGTTGCCGCCGATCTCGCAGTAGTTGGCGGGCTTGCCGCCGTGGCCGCGGACGGCGTCGAACAGCGTCAGCGAGCCGCCGCCGGCGCCGATGACCAGGCCGAGGTTGCCGTCGAACTCGGTCACGTTGCCCGCCACGCCGCGATGGTCCATGCCGTCCACGGCCTCGCCGGCGATCTCGAACTCGGTCGCCTCGCGCGCCTGGCGGGTCTCCTCGTCGGCGACGCCCAACTCGACCAGTAGCGCCTTCTGGCGCCCGCGGGCCTCGTTCTCCATGTCCATGTGCGCGTCGACCGCGACGAAGGTCCCGTCAGCAAGCTTCGCGAGCGGGTTGATCTCGGCCAGCGTCATGTCGCGCTCGACGAACAGCGCGGCGAGCTTCTGGACGATCGGGACGAGCTTGTTGAGCTCGGATCCGGTGATGCCGACCGAGGCGATGACTTCCTTGGCCTGGAAGGCGGAGAACGGCAGCAGGTTCGAGAAGTGCGCGCGGCCGACGCGGTCGGGGTGGGTCTCGGCGACCTCTTCGATGTCGATCCCGCCCATGTCGCTGAACAACATGACCGGCCGCTTGGCCGTGCCGTCCCAGACGACGCCCGCGTAGTACTCCTGCGCGACGTCGGCGCGCGTGTCGACCATGACGCCGCGCGGCATGTGGCCGTTGATCTCGAGCGCGAGGACCGTCTCGGCGTGGGCGGCGGCCTCGTCCGGGGTGTCGGCGAACTGGACGCCGCCGGCCTTCATCCGGCCGCCGGTGAGGACCTGGGACTTGATGACGGTCGGCCCGCCGATGTCCTCGGCGATCGCGCGCGCCTGCTCGGCGGTCGTCGCGAAGCCGAACTTCGTGGTCGGGATGCCCGCCTGGCGGACGATCTCGCGGGATTCGTATTCGTAGAAGCGCATGGGAGGCGGGAGAGCCTAGGCGGACGCCGCCGGGCCCGTGAACCCGTAGGCCTCCGCGAGCTCCTGGTCCTTGGCGGCCAGCATCTCGGCGAGGTTGACCATGACCTTGCACTGCTTCCAGGTTGCGTCGTCCTGCATCTTGCCGTCGATCATGTGCACGCCTCGGCCGTCCGGGATCGCCTCGATCACCTTGATGGCGAAGCGCACCTCCTCGGGATCGGGCGAGAAGACCTTCTTGGCCAGCGTGATCTGCGCCGGGTGCAGCGACCATGTGCCCACGCAGCCGAGCAGGAATGCCGCGCGGAACTGGGTCTCGCAGCCCTCGAGATCCTTGATGTCGCCGTACGGGCCGTAGAACGGGAGGATCCCGGCGCTCGTGCAGGCGTCCACCATGCGGGCGACGGTGTAGTGCCACGGGTCCTGCATGTAGGACGGGCGGGGGGTCTCCGCGTCGACGGGATCCTCGATCGTCCGGTAGCCCGGGTGCCCGCCGCCGACGCGCGTGGTCTTCATGCGCCGCGACGCGGCGAGGTCGGCCGGGCCGAGCGACATGCCCTGCATGCGCGGCGAGGCTGTGGCGATCTCCTCGAGGTTCACGACGCCCAGCCCCGTCTCGAGGATCGCGTGGATGAGAATGGGGCGCTCGATCCCGGCGCGCGCCTCGAGCTGGGCGAGCAGGCGGTCGACGTAGTGGATGTCCCACGCGCCCTCGACCTTCGGGACCATCACGACGTCCAGCCGGTCACCGACCTGGGTCACGATCTCGACGAGGTCGTCCAGCACCCACGGGGATTCGAGCGAGTTGATGCGCGTCCACAGCTGCGTGTCGCCCATGTCGACTTCCTTGGCGAAGTCGATGAGCCCCTGCCGGGCGCCCTCCTTGCGGTCGACCGGCACCGCGTCCTCGAGGTTGCCGAGCATGATGTCGACGTTCTGGAAGGTCTCGCGGGCCTTGGCGGCCATCTTCTCGTTGGAGAAGTCGACGAAGTGGATCATCCGCGAGGGGCCGAAGGGGATCTCCCGGACCGGTTCCGGGGCGCCCATGGCGAGCGGTTTGAAGAAGTCACGGGGGTTGCGCATCGGCGGGGATCCTAAGGTGGGCGCCCTCATGAGCACAGAGACCTCCTTCACGACCGACCAGGCCGAGCGCGAAGCCACCGGCGGCCATCCCTACGGCCGCTACCTCGAGGAGTTCGAGGAAGGCGCGGTCTACCAGCACTGGCCCGCCAAGACGGTCACCGAGTACGACGACCACCTGTTCTGCCTGATCACGATGAACCACCACCCGCTGCACCTCAACGACGTCTACGCGTCCAAGAGCCAGCAGGGCCGCAACGTCGTCGTCGGGCCGCTGGTCTACTCGCTCGCACTGGGGATGAGCGTCTCCGACGTCTCGGGCAAGGCGATCGCGAATCTCGCCACCGACGACCTCAAGCACCCCGCTCCGGTCTTCCACGGCGACACGCTCTACGTGGAGTCTGAGGTGCTCGAGAAGCGCGAGTCGCAGTCCAAGCCCGACCGCGGCACGGTCCGTGTCCACACGCGCGTGTTCAACCAGGACGGCGTGCTGGTCGCCGAGTTCAAGCGGCTCGTGCTCGTGCCGCGCAAGACGCACGGCGCGTAGACGTCGGGCGCTCAGGGCGGCGCCGGTTTCAGCCGGCCGGCGGTGCCTCGGGGAGATGGACGGTGATCTTCCACTTCGCCGAGGCGACGGCGGAATAGGGGCCGGTGAGGTCGACGTCGGCGATGCCGCGCCAGGCCGAGGCCTGTTCGGTGTACGTCGCCCCGCCTTCTATGACGATCGTCCGCCCGTCGGGTGGTTCGGTGACCGTGCCCGCCAGCGGCGTCACGCCGGCCGAATCGACGGTGAGAGAGTTGCTGTACGTCCAGGAGCGCGGGCTCGGTGGTGCGCCCTCGCCGATGAGCGGAAAGCCGGTGAAGGACCTCGTGTTATACGCGGGGAAGCCGACGCTCCCGCTGGGCCGGGTCCAGAGGTAGCTCCCGAAACTCGTGTCGGATCTCAGCCCGAAGGGATAATGCTGGCCGTGCGAGGTGGGCTGGCCCTTCAGACCTCGGGGGAGGACGAACTCGTATCTCGACGAGCCCGGGCCGATGAATTGCGCCGCCGGTGAGGTGGTGGTGGTCGTCCACGTCCAGTGCTCGTTCTCGCCGGTGCCGGTGCATTCGGCGGAGGCGGGTCCGTTGAAGGAGCTGCTCACGACCTCGGGGGCGGTGTCGGAGAACTCGAACGCCCAGTCGCCGGTCGCGGTCCTGGTGAGCTCGGCGGGCGCCGTGGACCGGAACTTCGCCGCGGTGTGCCCGCTGAACTGCTGCGCCGCGAGCGTGCAGGCAACTCCTTCCTGCGTCGCTGCCTGGGCGCCGGCCGACCCGGTTTCCGTGACGTCGAACTCGATCTCGGCCTCGGCGGTCGCCGTCTGGCTCGGCGCCTCGGCGAGCCGGATCCGCTCCGCGAAGACCGTGAGCGGGCCCGACTGGAGGTCGAGCACCGGGATTTCCAGTTCGGCGGTGACCGATAGGACGCCGTCGAGCGTCCACCACGGGTCCAGCGTCGGGTTGGCGGTGAGCTCGAATCCCGCGTTGAGCGAGAACTCGGGACCGACCGCGCCGTAGACGAGCACCTCCAGCTGGGGCGACACCGTCCCGGAGAGAGTGGCCGAAGCCGTCGGGGCGGGTGCCACGAAGTTGAGGCTCTTGCTGAACTCGGCGATCGGAGTGAAGCCGCCGTCCCCGAAACGGGCGCCGGCCTTCGCTGTCGCCGAAGCCGAGATGCTCGTCTTCACACTGGCCTCAACGCCCGCGAGGCCGCTGAGCTCAACATCCACTTCCGGGAAGAAGACGACCGGGAGGCCACCGACCACGATGGTGAACGGGGCGAACTTGAATTCGGCGATCTCGATCGGCCCGACCGAGCACGACGCGGCACCCTCGGCGGCGGCGGACGCGAATGCGGAGGCCGTGATCGACGCCGTGATCTCCGCGGAGTTGACCTTGAGGAAGCCCCAGTCGACGTCGATGTCGAGGTCTGGGGTGCCCAGCTCGGCCGACCCGTCGATCGTGACCGTTCCACCGGACTCGCAGCTGAGCCGCGACGTCGACCGGGCCTTGAGCGCGCGTCCGGGCAGCGGTTCGAGTTTGACCGTCGCATCGATGTGCCCCTGGGGGAGGGCTTCGAGCAGCGTCGCGGGGACGACGTCGACGACGGTCTGCCCGCCTTCGCTCCGCACTGCGGTCGCTTTGAGCAGGAAGCCGTAGGGCGAGTTCGGTCCGATGCCCGAAGCCAGCACGTCGCCGACGGTGACGGTGATCGTCCCGTCGAGGCGCAGCTCCCCGCCGGTGCCGGGGGCGGGTGTGGCGAGGACCAAGCCGCCGGCGAGGACCTGCGTCTGCGCGGGACGCGGCGGTGGGGGCGTCGCGGTCGCGGTCGCCGTGGCGGTCGGCGTCCCCGTGGCAACGGTGACCGGCGTGACCGTCGGCGGGGTTGCGGTCGCCGGAGCGCTCACCTCGAGCGGCCAGGCCGCCGAGCGGGTGAGGGTCCGCCGGCCGCGCACGAGCCGAAGGCGGAGCGACCGACGGCCGGTGGTCGCGGGGATCTGCCATTTCAGGGTGAAGACGCCGCGACGACCGAGGCGGGCCGTCGACCGCTTGGCCCACCGGGAGCCGGACCGTTCTTCGAGCAGGATGCGCGCCTGCTTCGCGGGGCGTGCCGCCAGGCCCTTGACGCGGCCGGTGACCGCGATCTGCGCCGACGGGGCGGCGACGGCAGGCTTCGCGGTGATCGAGATGCGCGGGGCGGCCTGCGCAGAAGCGGGAAGCGCCGCGGCGAACGCGACCACGACGGCGGTGGCCGCGAGACGGCCGCTCCAAGAAATTGACTGCACGACATACCAACGTACCGCAGGGCCTCCGACCGCCGGGTCATTGCTATTCGACCTTGGCGAGCGCCTCGGCGACGTTGTCGCTCGCCTGCAGGTCGTCGAGCAAGCGGGCGATCTCCAGCGCGCGGCGCACCGGGCCGGACCCGACGACGATCGCCATGCGCCGATCTGAGCGAGCGAGGCGGCGCACCGTGTTCAGCAGCGTGGCGATCCCCGTCGAGTCGATGAACTCCAACTCGGAGAGGTCGAGGACGATGCCGCCCGTCGCCGTCCGGGCGAGGTCGGCGAGCAGGACGGTCAGACGCGGCGATCCGAGCAGGTCGAGTTCTCCGGAGAGCCGGACGATCCGGTGGTCCTCCAGCATTTCGATCTCGGCGATCAGGTCGGCGCGATCCATGGCGCCTATGGGACTACCCGGTGGTCAAACCCCGGTACGCAGCGCCATGACCTCGATCTGACGGCCCTCGACGAGCTCGCAGAAGAGCTCGACGACTCGCGGATCGAACTGCGATCCCGCGCAGGCGCGCAGTTCGGTGAGCGCGGCGGCCACCGTCATCCCGGCTCGATACGGCCGATCGGAGGTCATCGCCTCGAAGGAGTCGGCGACGAAGATGATGCGGCTCTCGAGCGGGATCGCCTCGCCGGCGAGCCCGTCGGGGTAGCCGCGGCCGTCCAGGCGCTCATGGTGGTGGCGCACCCAGGCGGACTCCTGCGCGAGCCCGGCGTGGTGGAGCATCGTGGCGCCCACGGTCGGGTGCAGCTTGATCTCGTCGAACTCGTGGTCGGTCAGGCCGGCCGGCTTCTCGAGCACCTCCTGGCGCACGGCGACCTTCCCGATGTCGTGCAGGAGCGCGGCGCGGCGGAGGCGCACGAGCCGGTCGCGATCGAGTTCGAGCGCCTGCCCGACCGACACGGCGTACATGGCGACATTGTCGGAATGGTCGCGCGTGTCGAGCTGCTGGGCGTCGATCGCGGTGACGATCGCGGCGAAGTTGGCGACGACCGATTCCTCATCGTCGGCGTGCTCGACGGTGCCGTCGGTGGCTTCGTTGACGACGGCGCACATGTCGCGACCGTTGCGCTTGGCCCAGTACAGGGCGCCGTCGACGCGCCGCATCAGGTCCTCACGCGTCTGGGCGTCGGCCGGGCAGGAGCCGACGCCGGCGGAGATCGTGACCTGCACGCCTTCGGCCATCTCCGTGCGCGAGATCGCCGCGCGGATGCGTTCGGCGATCAGCAGCGCGTCGAGCTGGTCGGTTTCCGGGAGCAGCAGGGCGAACTCCTCGCCGCCGACGCGGGCGAACGTGTCGACGGGGCGCAGCAGGCCCTCTGCCGTGGCGGCGATCCCGCGCAGGACGGCGTCCCCGACGGCATGGCCGCGCGAGTCGTTGATCGCCTTGAACTTGTCGACGTCGATGATCACGAGGGCGGCGCTGGAGCCGTAGCGGACCGAGCGCTGCACCTCCTTCTCGGCGACTTCGAAGAAGTAGCGGCGGTTGTAGATACCCGTGAGGGGGTCGCGGACGGCCTGTTCGAGTTTCTCGCGGTAGTCGCGGGCGTTGGCGACGGCGACGGCCATCTGGTCGACCAGCAGCCGCAGCAGGTCAAGATCGCGCTCGGCGAGCGGGTTCTCACCGGGGCGGATGAACGTCACCCAGCCCATCGCGTGGCCGCGGGCGGCCAGCGGGAGGCGCGTCACCTGACGCCCGCCGCGGACGAAGCTCGGCTCGTCCACGCGCGGCACGCGGTCGGCCCACGGATGCTCGGACGACCAGCGGCCGGCGGCGGCGCGCAGCTTCAGCTTGCCGTCGGCGTGGACGTGGAGGGCGGAGGAGGTGGCGCGCGCCGCGGCGTGCAGGACCGTCAAGGCCTGCTCGACGATCGGCGCCTCCTCGAGGGTCTGGGTCATCGTCGTGGCCAGGCCGGTCAGCGCCTCGAGCTCCTCGTTGCGCCGCAGCAGGCTGCGGCGCTGGCGGGCCTCCAGGACCGACGCACGGCGGTGGTCGACCAGCAGGTAGGCCTGACGGGCGAAGGCGAGCAGCAGCACGAGCACGAACGCGCCACCGAACCAGGCGAGCGGCCACGCCGTCGCGCCGTCGGCCAGGATCGCTGCGGTGAGGACTGCCGGGAAGGCGAGCACGATCAGCGTGGGGGTGAGCACCCGCCGGGTGAACCAGCGCCACTCCGTCGAGGTCTCCTCGTCGCCCTGGAGGGCCTTCGGCGTGGGCGCCGTGCGCTCGGCGATGGCGGCGCCGGCCAGGAACCAGCCGGCGCCGGCCAGCAGGACGGCCGACAGCTCGGGGCCGGCGGAGATGGCTCCGCCGGCGTCGGCGGCGACCAGCGCGTTGGCAGCGAGCACGAGCCCGGCCATCGTCCAGATGCGGCGCCCGAGCACGACGTCCTCACGGCGGCGGCCGACCGAGGCCAGCACTCCGGCGACGACGAAGGCCACCAGGTCCACCACGACGACGGCGGTCAGCAGGTCGACGCCCGCCGCGAAGCCAGGACGGACAACGAAGTAGACGGCAGCAGCGATGACGAGGATCAGCGCCTGGGCGGCGTCGAGGACCTTTTCGGGACGCAGCCAGGTCAGACGTGGCCCGACGTGCAGCACGAGCGCGATCAGCAGCAGCACTGAGGAGGCCGACCCGATCTCGAAGGCCGGGAGGAGGCTGCGATCGGCGATCTCGAGCGCCATCGCGATGGCGCTTGCGCCGGCGGCGACGAATGCGGAGGCGGCGTAGGTCAGCCAGGCCAGGCGCGGTTGGTCCGGGCGCTTGGCGGCGCTGAGGCACAGCGCGCCGGCGAAGATCGAGAAGACGAGGGGGACGGCGTAGAGGACGTCGCGGATCTCCACCCCGAGCAGGGCGAGCATCCAGGGGCCGACGATCATCAGCGCCAGCGGTCCGGCGCCGTCCAGGCGGGGTTTGTGTGCCTCGCGCCGATCGGCGAGCGACGCCGCGATCTGCGGCCATTCGTCCTTCTGGCAAGCCCGCAGCGGGCATCCGCACCCGGTGCATTCCGGCTTGAGCATCGTGGCCGTGGCGGCTTCGTCATGCGTTCCGCAGAACACGCAGTAGTGCACATACCCCATGGATCCGTATTTCGGACGCGCCGCCGAGACCATGAGGGGGCGTGCCCAAACTCGACGTTTGGGGTATGAACCAGCATGCGCGCGCCCCAGGGGGCGGGTCGCCCCATTGCTTGAGAAAGGGTCACGTGATTACTGAAACGACGGCAGCACCGACGAAGAACGAGAAGCTCCTGGCCTGGGTCGAGGAGATGGGCGAGCTCACCCAGCCCGACCGCGTCCACTGGTGCGACGGCTCCGCCGAGGAATACGATCGCCTGGCACAGGTCCTGGTCGACGCCGGCACGTTCACCAAGCTCTCTGACGCCAAGCGCCCGAACTCCTACCTGGCCCTGTCGGATCCGGGCGACGTCGCCCGCGTCGAGGACCGCACCTTCATCTGCCCGGCCGACGAGCGCGACGCCGGCCCGACCAACAACTGGCGCGATCCAGCAGAGATGCGCGAGCAGTTGAACGACCTCTTCACCGGGTCCATGAAGGGACGGACGATGTACGTCGTGCCGTTCTCCATGGGTCCGCTCGGCTCGCCGATCGCCCATATCGGCGTTCAGCTGACCGATTCGGCCTACGTCGCCGTGTCGATGCGGATCATGACCCGTATGGGGAAGGGTGCGCTCGACGTTCTCGGCTCCGACGGGGACTTCGTCCCTTGCCTGCACTCGGTCGGGGCGCCCCTCGCCGACGGCGCCGAAGACGTGACGTGGCCCTCGAACTCCGAGGACAAGTACATCGTCCACTTCCCCGAAACGCGCGAGATCTGGTCCTACGGCTCCGGCTACGGGGGCAACGCGCTGCTGGGCAAGAAGTGCTTCGCGCTGCGCATCGCGTCGATCATGGCTCGCGACGAGGGCTGGATGGCCGAGCACATGCTCATCCTCAAGCTCACCTCGCCCGAAGGCGGCGTCAAGTTCATCGGCGCCGCGTTCCCGTCGGCTTGCGGCAAGACGAACCTCGCGATGCTCATCCCGACCCTCTCGGGCTGGACCGTCGAGACGGTTGGTGACGACATCGCCTGGATGAAGTTCGGCGGAGACGGCCGCCTGTACGCGGTCAACCCGGAGGCAGGATTCTTCGGCGTGGCGCCGGGCACCGGCCACGAGACCAACCCGAATGCGATGGCGACGATCGAGTCCAATTCGATCTTCACCAACTGCGCCCTGACCGACGACGGCGACGTCTGGTGGGAGGGCATGGGCCCCGCGCCCGAGCACGCCATCGACTGGCACGGCAACGACTGGACGCCGACGGCCAACGACGGCGCCGCGGCGCATCCGAACGCGCGCTTCACCACGCCCGCCTCGCAGTGCCCGTGCGCCGCACCCGAGTGGGAGGACCCGGCCGGCGTGCCGATCGATGCGTTCCTCTTCGGCGGACGCCGCTCGACCGTCGTCCCGCTCGTCCGCGAGGCGTTCGACTGGGAGCACGGCGTGTTCATGGGCGCGACGATGTCGTCGGAAACCACCGCGGCGCAGGCCGGCGCGGTCGGCAACCTGCGCTTCGACCCGATGGCGATGCTCCCGTTCTGCGGCTACAACATGGCCGACTACTTCGCGCACTGGCTCGCAGTAGGCAAGCGCGACGGTGCCGTCCTGCCGCGGATCTTCTACGTCAACTGGTTCCGCAAGGACGACGACGGGAAGTTCCTCTGGCCCGGGTTCGGCGAGAACTCCCGCGTCCTGGAGTGGGTCGTGCGGCGCCTCGAGGGCTCAGTCTCCGGGGTCGAGACCCCGATCGGCGTCGTTCCGGCCCCCGGTGAGCTCAACGTCGACGGCCTCGATCTGTCCCCCGAGGCGCTGTCGGCGCTTCTGGGAGTCGACGAGGCCGGAATGGCCGCCGAATTGCCCCAGCTCCGCGAGCACCTCGAGAAGTTCGGCGACGATCTTCCGGCCGAGTTGCGGTCGCAGTTCGAGGCGCTGGAGTCGAAGCTCTCCTAGGTCTTCGAGGCTCCGCCGCCCCAAGTCGAGTCCTCCCCTCGGCACCCTTCAAGCGAGCGAGCGCAGGTCCGCGCCGTACGGGCCTGCGCCGGTCAGGCAGCGTGCACCGCAGGCCGCTCCGAAGGACACCGCCGCGGCGATGCCCTCGCCGCGGCCGAGCGCGAGCGTCAATCCGGCCGCGAACGAGTCGCCGCAACCGTAGGCGTCGACCACCGGCCCCTCGAGGTCGGCGGCCGCCCACTGGCCGGTCGTGCCATCGCCCGCGGTCCAGCGCCCGCCGGATCCGCCCGCCGTGGCGACCACGTAGCCCAACGGAATGCCGGCGCCGGCAAGATCCGCGGCCCAGCTCATCTCGGCTGGATCTCCGCCCGAATGCACGAGGGCGTCGATCGGCACGCCGGCGGCGGTCAGGACCTCGGCGCCGCGGGGGGTTGCGACGAGCACGCGGGCCGCGCGGGCTGCACGGACCGCCGCCGCGTCCCCGCCGGTGAAGTAGACGGCGTCACGGCCCGCGAGGGCCGCCCAGGGAAGGTCGTCGGCGCCACAGGGGACCAACCGGTCGCCGAGCACGGTGATCGTTCGCTCCCCGGCAGCGTCGGTGTGGGTGAAGGCGCGACGGGTCCTGGAGCGCCTCGCGGCCTGCAGATCGACGCCGAGTCCATGGAGCCGATCCGCACAGCGCTCGCCCTCGGAATCGGTGCCGAGCGCGGTGATGAACAGGCAGTCGCCGGTCAGTCTCGCCAGCTGCACTGCCGCGACTCCGCCGCCGCCCGCCGCCTCGTCCCAGACGGCCTCGGCATGGACGATCTCGCCGGCTTCCGGGAGCTGCGTGACGCGCGCGAAGGTCACCCATTCCACGTGACCGACGACGGCCACGCGCGGCGCCGCAGTCAGTGTGGATCGATCCCGGTCGCCGCCGGGGGCCGGGATTCCTCGGCCAGTGAGGTGATCTCCAGCGCGCCCTGGGAGGCCACCTCGAGCACGTCGGCGGCCTCGTCGGACGAGCGCGCGTAGAGCTCGACGAGCAGGTAGACCACGATCCGCTCCTCGTCGTGCTTGTGAAAGCGGACGTGGGTGAAGAACTCGCGCGTCCCGTGATCGCCGAACGCCGCGTAGGACAGCGAATCCGCGGCTTCGGGACCGCTGCAGGACTCGACGGCGTCGGCCTCGACCGTGACGGTGCAGCTGGCCACCCACGGGGTCCCGGCGATCATGCGCTCCCAGCGATCCTCGATCGGCTGCACGCGACCGTCGAGGAAGCCGAGGTGCGGCTGGTCGTGCATGCAGTCCAGGCACTGGACCACGGCCTCCTGGATCTCGTCCACCACGTCCGAGCGCTCCCCGGTGATCGAGTCGATCCGGTGGATGCCCTCGTAGTGGACCTGGACCTCGAGGTTGGTCGACCAGCAGCGGTAGCAGCGCAGCCACGCGCCGACGGGCGTCGATCCCTCCATGCCGCCGATCCTACCGCCGGTCGGTTGCCGGTTGACGTGGGAGGTCCGGTGCGGAACCCTGACAGGCATGGCGGCTCGGCAGGGGCTCTTCCGGACTCGCGCGCCCATCGGCGTGCTGCTCGCCGGTGGCGACGGACGGCGTATGGGCGGGGACAAGGCTCAGGTCGGTCTGGCCGGCCGGCCGCTGATCCACTACGGGCTCGATGCCCTCACCGCCGAACTCGATGATGTCGTCGTGGCCTGCCGCTCGGAGACCGAGCTGCCCCCGTTGCCCGGCGTGACCGAGGCCTGGATCGAATCCGAGGGCCCGCACTCCCCGTTGCGGGGGATCGTCTGCGCCCTGCGAGCCGCGGGCAACCGGGCCGTCGTCGTCTTCGCGCTGCCGTTCGCGCTCGTGACCCCCGCCCATGTCCGCGGGCTCGTCCGCGCCGACGCGGCCGGCCGGCCGGCGGTCATGCTCAGCCAGCAGGGCCGGCCCCAGCCGCTGCTCGCCCGCTACGGCCCGACGGCGCTGCCGCTGCTCGAGGGCCTCAACGACCACGCCTCGCTCATCCAGATCGTGAACCTGCTGCGGCCGACGCTCGTGGAAGTCGATCCCGTGGATCCCGTGATGCTCCGCGTCGACGTCCCCGAGGACCTCCTGCGTGCGCAGGCCGCACTGGACGCCCGCCGCCGCGCCGTCGCGCACGCCTGAGCGATGCATCTAGCCTGCGGGGCCGCATGCGCCGCTCCACCGTCCTGACGTCCATCACCGTCGCCGGCACTCTCGCGTTCGCCGGCTGCGGCCAGCGCGAGCCCTCCAACGAGGAGCAGGTGCGCGCGGTGATGGCGAAGTTCGCCACGGCCACGGCCGAGAAGGACTACGCCGTGCTGTGCGGCGAGCTGCTCGATCCCGTGCTGCTCGACGACATCCGCCAGATCGGGCTGCCCTGCGAGGTCGCCCTGCAGCAGGGTCTCGGGGACGTCGAGAACCCCCGGCTGACCGTCGGGAAGGTCGTCGTCGCCGGGCTCAAGGCCACTGCTGAGACGCGGACGAGCGCGGCCGGCCAGGAACCGAGCCGGGACCTCGTCGCGCTGTCGAAGGCCACGGGGGAGTGGCGGATCAGCGACCTGGCAGCTGAGCCCGGGGGCTCTGGGACGGCATCGCCTCAGGCGACCCCGCCAGGCGCGCCTGGATCGCCGGGGGAGGGTCCGGCATCGACTCGGACTCCGACGGCGACTCCGGTCCGGACTGCGACCGTTCCGGCCCCTCCGACTCCGGTTCCCACTCCGTAGTCGCCGTCACGGGCGCCTGCAGCATGGCGCCGAGGAACGCCTTGACGACATCGGGGTCGAATTGCGAGCCGGCGTTGGCGAACAACTCGTGCGCGGCCTCGGCGACGGTGCGCGGCTCCGCGTAGGGGCGCGCCGGGTCCAGCATCGCCTCGAAGGCGTCGCAGACGGTGATGATGCGGGCGCCCAGCGGGATCTCTTCGCCGGCGCGACCGTCCGGGTAGCCGGAGCCGTCGAAGCGCTCGTGGGTCGAGCGCACGAGCTCGGCGACCGGGCGCAACGCGGCGGCCGCGGCCAGGATGCGCTCCCCGATCACCGTGTGGCGACGGACGAACTCCCATTCCTGCTCGGACAGCGGACCCGGCTTGTTGAGGATCTCCTCGGGGATCGCGGCCTTGCCGATGTCGTGCAACTCTGCGGCGCGGACGGTCGCGTCGATTTCCTCGGCGTCGAGTCCCATGGAGCGCGCGACGATGCGGGCCATCTCGGAGACGTCGATCTGCGCGTTGGCCGCACGGCGGTCGCGCGAGCCACCACGGCGCTCGTTCTGGAGCGCCAGCAGGACATCACGGGCCTGGGCTGCGCCCCCGGCTTCGCGGCGGCGCAGTTCCTTCTGCTTGTACATGCGCGTGTCGGCGACCGACAGAGCGTCGGAAGTGGTGTCCGCTTCGCGGGGGAGCTCGCATGCTCCGGCCGATGCGGAGATCGCGAAGCCCTCGCCGCGCTCGCACAGGGCCTCCTCGCAGGCGGCCAGCATGGCCGCTCCGTCGTCGCCGATGGCGTGGAGCATCACGCAGAACTCGTCGCCGCCGAGGCGGAATGCGCATCCGCTTCCGGCGACGGCCGCGGTCAGGCGGTCGCCGAGGCGCTCGAGCAGCGCGTCGCCCGCCGGATGGCCGAAGCGGTCGTTGTAGTTCTTGAAGCCGTCGAGGTCGAAGAGGACGAAGGTCCGCTCGGGGCCCTTCGGCACGAGCGTGCGCTCGAGTTCCTCCATGAGCGCGCGGCGGTTGCCGAGGCCGGTGAGGGCGTCCGTGCGCGATTCGCGCTCGCGCTCCTCGAAGAGGCGCCGGATGCGCGCCTCGCGCACTTCCATGCCGTCGAGCATCCGTGAGATCCGCTTCTCGCGGCCGTCGGAGCCCTCGCGCAGCCAGGCGATGATGCCCGTGGCAGCCCACAGCATCGGGACGGCGACGATCGCCCGCACGAGGCTGTCGTAGTCGTAGCCGTGCGAGAAGTAGGCGAGCCCGACGAACGCGGTGCCCATGATCAGCGAGTGGACGATCACGGCCTTGCGGGTCTGGAAGGCGTATCCGACGAAGACGGCCAGCAGGACGAAGTACCAGAGGTAGATCTCCCCGTGGACGTCGAGCGCCTTGACGGTCAGGACGACTTCGGCGGTCCCGACCACCGGCAGGGCGTGCATGACGCCACGAGGCAGCCGATGCCAGGGGATGAACCAGCACGCGGCGCCGGAGACGAAGCCCATGAGGTTGAGCAGATGGACCCACCAGACCGGCTCGGGGTTCGAAAGCAGCAGGTTCGCCGGCAGCGATGCCAGCGCCGCCGCGAAGAACAGCACGCCCGCGCAGCGGCCGAGCATGCGCTCACGCATGCCGTCCCCGCCGGTTGTGTCTCCCAACACGCCCATGGCGTCAGTGTCGTCTCGGAATCCTCATCGCTTGAGATCCCTATCGGCACTCTGGCCGGGTGGTCAAGTGCCAGAATCGCTACGTGGTGTCAGTAGCGCGTGACTCCAGCGCGCGGACGAGTTCTCCGGCCGACAGGGTCGGGTCGAAGCCGGAGAGCAGGCTCACGGCCCCGCGCCGACCGCCGAGCGCCCGCAGGCCACGCTCGCCGTGTTCGGCGACGAAATCGGAGAGCGCCCCGAGGCGCCTGACCCGCAGTCGCGTCGCGTGGAGGTCCAGGCCCGCCCGGTGATCCTCGAGCGCGTCGGCCAGTTCGGCCACGCCGGTGACGGGCGGCAGGGCGGACACCGCGAGCACGGGCGTCGTGCGCGAACCCAGGGAGCGCAGCGCCGCATGGAGGTCGCGCCGGGCGCGCACGGCGATCGTGCCGAGGTCGGCTTTGGTGACGACGAGGACGTCGGGCACTTCCATGATCCCGGACTTCAGGAACTGCAGGGCGTCCCCGGACCCCGGCTGGACCACGACCGCGACCGTGTCGACGGCGTCGGCCACGTCGGTTTCGGACTGGCCGACGCCGACCGTCTCGATCACCACGACGTCGAAGGCGACGCCGAGCGCCTGCGCGGCGGCGCGGGTGGCCGGGGCAAGCCCGCCGAGGCGCTCGCCGGCAGCCATCGAGCGGATGAACACGCCCCGGTCCGTGGGGTCGCTGTCGATCCGTGCGCGGTCGCCGAGCAACGCGCCCCCCGAGCGCTTGGACGAGGGGTCGACGGCAAGCACGGCGACGCTGCGCCCGCGTGCGCGCCACTCGGCGACCAGCGCGCTCAGGAGCGTCGACTTCCCGGCCCCCGGCGGTCCGGTGACGCCGACGACGTGGCCCGGCGCCTCGTCTGCGGCCGCCTCGGGTGCCAGATCCGCAAGAAGGACGGCGGTCTCGGCGCGCTTGGTCGCCGTTCGGTTCTCGATCAGGTTCAGCACCGCGGGCGCGGCGGAGAGATCGCGCTCGCGCAGGCGCGCTGCGAGGGAGTTTTCGCCGGCCATGAATCGAGATCTTCAGCACACGCGTCGAGACAGATGGTCCACGGCGCTCGAGGGGGATGATGGAACCACCCTATATGTCCCCCCTTTTATCCCCTGTGATTCACCCTCATGGTAGGACCGGGGCGCCATGCCCGCGGTCGATACCTCCGGCAGAGGCCGAACCGCCCGATCGGCCCGAGGCGCACCCCGTACCCACCTTCACTCTGGAGCCGTCAAGGATGACTCGACTGATCACCTCGACCTACCGTCTCGCAGCCATGGTCTTCACCGCTCTCGCCCTCGCGGCCCCCGCGGCCCCCGCGGCCGCGGCGGCCGGGGACCGGCACGAGGGCGGCCCCGGCAAGTCGAAGTCGGCTGCGGGTCAGTTGCACGGCGCAGGCGGTCCCGGCCGGTCGGAGTCAGCTCCCGGCCACACCGAAGATCACGGCGGCGGCGCCGGTGGCGGCAACGGTTCGACCGCCGGAACGGTCGTCAGCAGCGGTACTCCGGCCGCCCGCCGCGAGTGGGCAGCCGCGGGCGGGCGCACCCGCATTGACGTCGATGCCTCTCCGGACGGCGGGTTGCCGTTCACCGGCGGCGCGCCATTGCTGCTCTTCGCCGTCGGACTCGTCGCGCTGATCGCCGGTCTCGCGTTGCGGCGCACGGCCGCGCGCATCCCGGCGTTCTAGCCGGCCACCCTGCCGGGGGCGCCGGCCTGTGCTCGGGTCAGGCGGGCTCGGCCGCCGCGTGCCCGTCGGCCACGAGCTCCACGATCGCGCGGAAGATCGTGTTGAGGTCGAAGTCCTTCGGTGTGAACACGAGCGATACGCCGGCTTCCTTGAGCGGGCCGACGTCGGCGTCGGGGATGATGCCGCCGGCCACGATCGGGATGCCCTCGCCACCGGCGTCGCGCAGGGCGGCGACGACGTCCGGGATCAGCTCGTTGTGGGAGCCGCTGAGGATCGAGAGCCCGATCACGTGGACGCCCTCGTCGACCGCCGAGCGGGCGATCTGGGCCGGCGTGAGGCGGATGCCCTCGTAGACGACCTCCATGCCGACATCGCGGGCGCGCACGGCGATCTGCTCGGCGCCATTGGAATGACCGTCGAGGCCCGGCTTGCCGACCAGGATCTTCAGGTTGCGCCCGAGCGCCTCGCCGACGCGGGCGACCTCGTCGCGCAGGTCGGCCATGTCCTCGGTGGGCGGGGGCGCCGCGGCCTCGCCGATGCCCGTTGGCGCTCGGTAGGAGCCGAAGGCGTCGCGCAGGGTCTGCGCCCACTCACCGGTGGTGGCTCCGGCGCGGGCGGCGGCGAGCGTCGCGGGCATGATGTTCTCGTCCTCGGTGGCCGCGACGCGGGCCAGTTCGGCCAGGGCGCCGTCCACCGCGGACTGGTCACGGCTCGCGCGCCACGCGGTCAGGGCCGCCTGCTGATCGGCGGTCACCGCGGGGTCGACCGTGAGGATTCCGCCGTCGGCCGTCATGAGGGGCGACGGCTCGAATTCCTGGTAGCGGTTGACGCCGACCACGACCTGGTCGCCGCGCTCGATCCGCGCGATCCGCTCGCGGTGGGACTCGACCAGGGCGCTCTTCATGTACGGGACGGCGTCGACGGCACCACCGTGCTCGGCGACCCGGGCGATCTCGTCGCGCGCGCCGTCGAGCAGCTCGGCCACCAGGCCGTCCATGACCTTCGAACCCTCGAAGATGTCCGGGTACTCGAGCAGGTCGGTCTCGTAGGCCAGCACCTGCTGGATCCGCAGCGACCACTGCTGGTCCCACGGGCGCGGGAGGCCGAGCGCCTCGTTCCAGGCGGGCAGCTGCATGGCGCGGGCACGCGCGTCGCGGCCCATCGTCACGGCGAGCGCCTCGAGCACGATCCGCTGGATGTTGTTCTCGGGCTGGGTCTCGGTCAGCCCGAGCGAGTTGACCTGCACCCCGTAGCGGAAGCGCCGCTGCTTGGGATCCTCGACGCCGTAGCGGTCGCGGCCGAGCTCGTCCCAGAGGATGCCCATCGCGCGCAGCTTCGCGTGCTCCTCGATGAAGCGGACGCCGGCGTTGACGAAGAACGAGATGCGGCTGAAGACGGTGCCCATCTTCTCCGGAGCGACCCGCTCACGAACCTCGTCGAGCACGGCGATCGCGGTGCTCATCGCGAAGGCGATCTCCTGGATCGGCGTCGCCCCGGCCTCCTGCAGGTGGTAGCTGCAGACGTTGATCGGGTTCCACTTCGGGACCTCGTCGACGGTGTAGGCGACCATGTCGGCGATCAGGCGCATGCTCGGCGCGGGCGGGAACGCGTACGTCCCTCTCGACAGGTACTCCTTGATGATGTCGTTCTGGGTCGTGCCCTGGAGGACCTTCGGGTCGACGCCGGTCTCCTCGGCGGTGACGATGTAGAGGGCCAGCAGCCAGGCCGCGGTGGCGTTGATCGTCATCGACGTGTTCATGCGGTCGAGCGGGATGCCCTCGAGCAGGGCGAGCATGTCGCCCCGGTGGGCGATCGGGACGCCGACCTTGCCGACCTCGCCCTTGGCGAGCTCGTGGTCGGCGTCGTAGCCGGTCTGGGTGGGCAGGTCGAAGGCGACCGACAGGCCGGTCTGCCCCTTGGCCAGGTTGCCGCGGTAGAGCTCGTTGGACTTCTTGGCCGTCGAGTGCCCGGCGTAGGTGCGCATCATCCAGGGGCGGTCGGGCTCGGGCAGGCGGTGTGGGGAGTCGGCCATGGGGGCGATTCTATTTCGGCGCCCCCCGAGCGCGGGCGCACTTGGGATAGCTTGCGCCCGCATGGAGATCCACGATGTCCACCACCTGGGCCGCGAGCGGGTGATCGCGTGCTTCGAGCTCGACGGCGTGCTCGTCGATCCGGGCCCTGAAGTGTCTCTCGACGGCTGGATCGACGGTCTGGCCGGCGAGCCACGAGCGATCCTGCTGACGCACATCCACTTCGACCACGCCGGCGCGACGGGCGCGCTGCTGCGCCGCTGGCCCTCGCTGCCGGTCTACGTCCACTCGAAGGGCGCGCGGCACCTGGCCGATCCGTCGCGGCTGGTCGCGAGCGCCACCCGCCTCTACGGCGAGGAGGGGATGAAGGAGCTCTGGGGCGAGGTGATCCCTGTGCCGTCGGCGAACCTGCACCCGCTCGAGGGCGGGGAGGATGTGCTCGGCGGCTTCTCGGTCGAGTACACCCCGGGCCACGCGTCCCACCACGTCTCCTTCCTGCACCGCGACACGGGGACGGCGTTCTGCGGGGACGTCGCGGGGGTGCGGATCCCGCCGTCGGACCTGACGATCGCCCCGACGCCGCCGCCGGACATCGACATCGTGGCCTGGATGGGATCGCTGGACGCGATCGGCGCGTGGAAGCCGTCGTCGCTGGCGATCACGCACTTCGGGGTCGTCGACGGGGTCGACGAGCAACTCGGGTCCGTCCGGCGCGCGCTGCTCGAGCAGCAGCGGCTGGTGCGCGAGAACGACGTCGACGGCTTCGTCAAGGCCCACCGGGAGCTGCTCGAGGCACAGTCGGATCCGGAGACCGCGGCGGCCTACACGCAGGCGGCGGTGCCCGAGCACCTGTATCTCGGGCTCGAGCGCTGGCTGTCGAAGAACGGCTGACGTACCCTTTGCGCCCGTGAGCCAGACCGTCGAGAAGCCGCGCGTCGGCGGCCCGGGAACCGGGCACGGGGACGACCGCAAGGTGATCGTGCTCAACGACGACCACAACACGTTCGATCACGTCGCCTCGACGCTGGCCCGCTACGTCCCGAGCGTCTCGATCGACCAGGGCTTCCAGCTCGCCAACAAGATCCACTCGGCCGGGCGCGCGATCGTCTGGAGCGGCGACAAGGAGCGCGCCGAGCTGATCTGGGAGCAGTGCAAGGACGCCGGGTTGACGATGGCTCCTTTGACCTAGGCGTCTCAGTGGGGCGGGTCCTCGATCTCGTCGAACGGCGGCCGGGTGTGGTGAGGGTTTCCCGGCGAGGGTGGCGACCCCAATAACGCAGCAACTGGTCGCGTTCTCCGGTCGGTTGCTGCGTTGGGCCGGTCATAGCCCCAACTTCGCAGCACGGCTCAGCGGCCGACGCTCGATTGCTGCGTTATTGGGGTGGTCGCTGCCCCGATGGAACTCCAACTCCCACCCGGCGGCCGTTTTTCCGCTTCACACCGCCACCAACCGCCAAAGCCTTAGCCGCCCCTCAACACGGAAACCACACCGGGATCCGTTGGGTGGGGGATGCCCCACGTCCGCCTGACCCTCTTCATCCTGATCGCGCTCTCCTCGGTGCCCGCCGCCGCCCACGCCTACGAGCCCGGCAGCGCGCCGGCCGTCTGTGCTTCGTCGTTCTTCTCCGACGTCGTCGGTACCGAGGGCCCGAACGGGCTCGCGGGCGCGGCGAAGGCCCAGCGTCTGTGGGGCCTCGGGGGCGTCGACGTGCTGCGCGGGTCGGTCGACCGGGCGACGTGCCTGTTCGGAGGCGCCGGTGACGACGACCTCGCGCTCGGTGGCGCCGGCGGCGCGGCCTGGGGCGAGGGCGGCGACGATCTCGTGGTCGGCAGCGCGGTCGACGACGTGCTCTATGGCGGCGCCGGCAACGACCGCGTCGAAGGCGGCAAGGGCGGAGATCTCGTCGACGGTGGCGAAGGGCACGACGCCCTCGACGGCGGAGCCGGCAACGACGCCATCGACGGTGACGGCGGCATCGACGCCGTGGTCGCCGGGAGCGGCGATGACCTGATCGACGTCCATGACGGCAACCCGGAAGTGGTTTTGTGTGGCGAGGGGACCGACATCGTCGTCGCCGACCGGGTCGACGCGCTGATCGGCTGTGAGACGGTCAAGACCCGCGGCGAGGCCCGCCCGCTGCGCCTGCGCGCGGTGCCCGGCGTCGCCAGGGCGAGCTCGATCGTGCGCGTGGCGTTCCGCGCCCCGGTGGCCGCCGGGACGGGCCGCTACCGCGTCCTGCTGGCCTCGGGGTCGAAGGCGGCGGGCTGCGGCGAGGGACCGATCGAGATCGCCAAGCTCGGCGAGGTCCGCCGCGGCCAGGCGGTCCGCGTGGGGCTGCGGCCGCCGGCGGGCGGCTGGTGTGCCGGCAAGCTGCGCGCGATCGTCGTGGTCGGCGCGGCCGGGCGCCCGCCGGTGCCGGTCGGCCGGCTCGAGTTCACCGTCCGCTGACCGCGAGCGCGCCGTCTCCGGGGCGCGCCCGAAGTTGAGTGCCGTCTACTCATGCGGCGGAGCGCACGACGCTCCATCCTGTCGTACATGAGAAAGACCACCCTTGCGCTGGCCGTCGCCGGCGCGCTGACACTCCTCCCAGCTCCTGGAGCGTCCGCCATCGTCGGCGGGACCGCCGCGCCTGCCGGCGCCTACACGTCGGTCGCCGAAGTCACCTTCGGCGGCGGCTCGTTCCTGTGCACCGGAACGCTGATCGCCCCGAACTACGTCCTCACGGCCGGCCACTGCGGCTCGCCCACTGGCGCAACCGGCGTCAGCACGCCGATCGCCTGGCCCGCCGCCACGATCAACGTCCGCATCGGCGGCCTGACCCGCGGCTCGGGCGAGCGCGTGGCCGTCTCGAGCGCGACCGTGCACCCGAACTACCTGCTTGGCGCGGGCTACGACATCACCCTGCTGAAGCTCGCTGCCAACTCCACGAAGACCCCGACGCCGATTGCCGGTTCGGCGCTGCGGAACATCTGGGACGTCGACGACCTGCAGAAGATCGCTGGCTTCGGGGCCACCAAGGAGGGCGGCTCGGCCTCGAACACGCTCCAGCACGCCCAGGTCCCGATCAACTCGGACGTCGTCTGCGGGAACGCCTACTCGGACTTCGACCTGAAGTCGATGGTCTGCGCCGGCTACCCGCAGGGCGGCACGGACACCTGCCAGGGCGATTCGGGTGGCCCGATGTTCGGCACCACGACCGCCGGCGCGCTGCGCGTAACGGGCGCCACGAGCTTCGGCGAGGGCTGTGCCCGTCCCGGCAAGCCCGGCGTCTACGCCCGCGTGGCCGACTCGACGCTGCGCGAGTGGATCCGCTCGAAGGCCCCGGCGGCGATCGACGGCTGACTCCTTACCCAAAGCCGGCCACCCTCCCCGGTGGTCGCAACATAGGGACCGAGCCGCTTCCCAAGGGCGGCGCAGGTCCCACCCTCCCAAAGGACGCCGGCCCCCTGGAGACAGGGGGCCGGCGTTCTTCTCAGCCTCAGGCCTCGTCGACCACCAGCTCCGACTTGCCGGCGACGACCACGTCCGTCCAGGAGTACAGGACCGGGATCTGGAACCAGCTGGAGTGTTGCTCGCGCCAGGCGATGAAGTCGGCGCCGTTCCAGTAGCTCTCCCACGCGAGCTTGTCCTCGAACGTCGCCATTTGCAGGAACTTGTACTGGTCGTCGCGCGAGCGGTAGACCGCGTAGTCGGTCGCGCCGTGGCGCAGCGCGAGCGGGGCGATCTCCTCGAGCGCCGCTTCGAACTGGTCGCCGCGGAACAGCGTGGCGTACCACGGGATGTGCACCGATCCGGCGGCCATCAGGAACCCACTTCCGCGTAGATCGCTCCGGGGCCCTCGGCGGTCTTCCCCTGGCCCTCGCCGTCGGCCCCGACGAGGATCGAGATCTTGCCGAGGTGTTGGTTGTCCTTCATCAGCTGGTGGGCCTCGGCGACGCCCTCGAAGCCCAGCGTGCGCCACAGGACCGGGCGGATCAGGTTGCTCTCGATCAGCTCGTTGGCCTTGTTGCACTCGTAGGCGTTGGCGAAGTGCGACCCGATGATCTGCTTCTGGCGCATCCAGAGGTAACGCACGTCGAAGTCGAGGTTGAACCCGGTCGTGCCGGCGCAGATGACGACCTTGCCGAACGGCTTGACCACCAGCACCGACGTCGGGAACGTGGCCTTGCCGACGTGCTCGAAGACGATGTCCGGCGGGCCGCCGAGGATCTCCTCGACCGCCTTGCCGAAGCGCCGGGACTCCTTGAAGCGCGCCTTCTCCTCTTCGGGCGTCTCGCCGCCCTTGCGCATCATGCCCTTGAACTCGTTGCGATCGATCCAGCCCGTGGCACCGAGCTGCTCGACCAGCGCACCCTTGTCGGCGCTCGAGACGACGCCGACCGACTGGGCGCCGGTGATCTTGCACAGCTGCGTGGCGAACACGCCGAGGCCGCCGGCGGCGCCCCAGATCAGGACGCGGTGCCCGGCCTGCAGGTTGCACTGGGTCATCAGCATCCGGTAGGCCGTGAAGTAGACGAGGCCGTAGGACGCGGCTTCCTCCCAGTTCAGCGCCGGCGGCTTCGGGATCAGCTGCTGGGCCTGGACCTTCGTGAACTGGGCGAACGAGCCCCACGTGGTCTCATAACCCCAGATCCTCTGGGACGGCGCGGCCAGCGGGTCGAGCCCGTGGACCTCGGGGTCCTCGTAAGAGGCCTGGTTGCAGTGGACGACGACCTCGTCGCCGGCCTTCCAGCGGGTGACGCCGTCGCCGACCTTCCAGACGACGCCCGAGGCGTCCGAGCCGCCGATGTGATGGCCGTACTCCGGGTGGTCGCCGTACTTCATCACCGACACGGGCTTGCCGAGCGCGGCCCAGACGTTGTTGTAGTTCACGCCCGCAGCCATCACGCGCACGATCACCTCGAAGGCGCCGGGCTGGGGGACCTCGATCTCTTCGATCTGGAAGGCGTCCATCGGCTCGCCTAAGCGCTCCTCGCGGATGACCCAGGCGACCATCGTCGCCGGCAACTCGCCCGGCTCGACGTCCAACTGGGCGACTTGGCTCACATCAACCGCCACCGTGTCTCAGCTCCTGAATTCGGTTCCTGGGGGCGGCGGATCCTATCCGGCTCACAGCCACTGGTCGCGCTTGACCCAGAAGAAGACGGCGAGCACGAAGGTCGGGACGACCAGGCCGCCGACGCCGTAGACCAGGAAGTCGGTTTTCGAGTCGACCGAATCCACCAGGTGCTTGAAGTTCTGCCCGAAGAAGCTGGTCACCAGCGTCCAGACGAGGAAGAAGGTGGCCGCCACGGTCAGTCGGGCGGCGTTCGTGTTCACGCGGTTGGCGTTGGCGCTGAAGAACGTGTCCGAAAGCGAGCTGAGGTCCGAGAGCTGGCGCAGCAACTCGGAGTCCGTGCGCTCCATGTGATCGGCGACGTCGCGTAGGTAGGGCTTCGCGCCACGCGTGAGTCCGGGCAGGATCGCGAGGGCGTCGCCGGCCCGGTCGACCGCGACGCGCTGGGCGTGGACGACCCGGTGCATGCGCCCGACGTCCTGGCGCAGGCGGTAGATCGCCTCGAGCTGGTCGGGCATCGGGCGCACGAGCACGCGCCCTTCCAGTGCGTCAATGCGGGTCTCGACGTGCTCGATGATGCCCTCGAACGCATCGGCGAGCCCGTCGAGGATCTTGTAGACGAGGAAGTCCTCGTCCTTCGTGTCCTCCGGGACGAGGGTGTGGTGGAGATTGCCCAGCACCGGGGTCTCACCGCGCGAGACGGTGAACACGAAGCCGCCCGAGACATAGACGTGCACTTCGACGGGCTCCACGAGCTCCGGCCCGGGGCCATCGTCGCGTCGCGCCGTGAAGAAGACCAGCAGCAGGTGGTCCTGGTACTCGTCGAGCTTGGGCCGCTGGCCCCATTCGCGCGTGTCCTCGAGGGCGAGCGGATGGAGGCTGAGCAGCTCGGCGGCCCGTTCGAGCTCGTCGTGGGACGGGTCGCTGAGGTCCAGCCAGAAGAACTCGTCGCGCTCGCGCAGCGCGGCGAGCTGGTCGGCGTCCACGCCCGTGAGAACCTCCACGGACGAGGACGCTACCCGCAATCAGCGCTTGAAGGAGCCCTTTGCGGTCACGCTCTTGCTGACCGAGCCGGACGTGGCCGTGGCGCTGAGCACGAGTTTGAGCGACTTGGCCTTCGCGAGGCGCTTCTTGGCCTTCGCCGTGAGCTTCATGAAGATGCCGTGGGTCCCGGCGGGGCGGTCGAAGGTCGCCTTGGCGACCACGAAGGCCTTCTTGCCCAGCTTGAACTTCTTCGCGGTCCTGGCGTCGATGGACAGCTGGGCGGTTCCCTTGCACGCGGTCGAGCAGCGCAGGGTGACCGGGAAGCCCTTCGAGAACGCCGGCTTGAGCTTGGCCTTGCCGAAACCCGCGCCGAAGTCGAAGGCGGCGGGCTGGCCCGGGCCGGCGGGCTGGCCCGGTGCGCCCGGGGAGCCCGGGGATGGAGCGGGCGTTGGTTCGGGCGCCGGCGCCGGCTTGGGTGCCGCCGCCGCGAACTTGGTCAGCGTGGCCTTCCCCTGCGCAGCGGCGTTCTCGACCGCCCAGTAGTGGATGACGGCGAGGTAGTAGCCCTCCGCTGCGTCCACGATGACCTTTTCTGCCACGTCGCCTTCCTCGAGGGAGGCGCCCGCGGGCGCGAGCTGGGTGCCCTGGGCGTTGGACTCGTAGACGTAGAGGTCGAAGTCCTGCCCCTTCTGCTTGATGGTCTCGAGCGCGAGGGGGGTCGGGCCGCCGGTGACGTTGATCAGCGTCTCGTCGCACTTGTAGGGGTCCTGTCCGGTGCAGCGCGAGGCCGCGGCCAGGTACAGGGCTCCGGCACCGCTGGTCTTCTCCCCCTCCCAAGTGGCAAGGGGGGCGGTCTGGGAGAGCTCGACGGTGCGGTCGGGGCTCTGGGCGGACGCGGCCGATGGGGCGAGCAGTGCGGCGGCCGTTGCCGCGAGGACGATGAGTCGCTTCATGGACGGCTATAACGCCGCGGGCGCGCCGAGCTTGCGGTGTTCAGCGCCCGCCGGCCGCCGACGGCGGCGCCGGGCCGTCCATAACGGTGCGCTCGGCGACCTTGAGGCGGTGGTCGCCGGCGTCCCACTCGAGCGTGGATTCGACGAGTTGCTCCGGGCAGCACGGCTCGTCACCGGCGGCGTAGCGCGCGCTGCGATAGGAGAGGACGTCGTCGGCGACGCGCGTGGAGGCCCGCTGGAGCTTCTGGCTCGAGAAGACCAGCCGCAACTCGTCGTCGCGCCGGCCCGTGTCCGTCGAGAAGACGAATACCGCCACCACGCCCGCGGCGCCGCCCGAGTGCACGCGGACGATCGCGTCACTCTTCTCGTCGCCGGTGAGGTCGCGAAAGACGATCGCTTTCACGACGAAGCCGCCGCCCGTGCCGAGCAGGTCCCTGATCGGCTTGGTCGTGCTGCGCTCAGCGGTGATCTTCGTGCGGAAGAACGTCTGCGAGCGCGTCTGGGCGCCCGACGCAGAAGCCGGCGCGAGCAGTGTGGCGGCGGCGATCGCCGCGGCCCACCGCCTCATGGCAGCAGCAGCTCGTCCTGCGAGGACTTGCGCGGGGATCCCACCTTCAAGGGCGCGGCGTCGATGCCGGCGTCGTCGGTAGAGACCTTGTAGGTGCCCTCGCGGACGTCGACCTTGATCGTCGCCGTCCCGCCCGGGTTGATCGGGCTGGTCGTCTGCTTGATGCCGGCCTGGGAGCCACCGAGCTCGTCGGTCTCCAGCGTCACCTTGTGGGCGGATTTCGTCTGGTTGGAGACGATCAGGCGGACGGGGCCGGCCCCGAAGTCGTCGGGAGAAATGGAGATCCCGCGGTCCGTGACCGATGCGGCGACCGTGATCGGCGCCGGGGGGCGCGGTTCGTTGGCGTAGTCCTCTTCGGTGCCGCACCCGGCGGTCATCACCCCGGCGATCAGGGTGACTGCCCAGCAGGATGCAGTGGCGGCGCGCGACATCTCTCCGTGACCCTCCAAGCTCGGGCGTGGAGCCGAGCAGGCGCGGAACCCTACCCCAACCGACGGCGGGCCGGTACGTGCAACCGGACATGCAGGCCGTCCGGACGCAGGCGTACAACCCCCGGCCCGATGCTGACCGACCAGCCCCTCATGAGCGCCGAGTTCCTCGCGGTGGACACGGAGACCAACGGTTTCGCCCGGGAACGCTGCGAATTGACCGAAGTCGGAGCCGTCCTCGTGGGTGGGGGGGAACTGCACGACCGATGGTCTTCCCTGGTCGGGGTCGCGACGCCGTTGACCGCGGGAATCCAGCGCTTCACCGGCATCTCGCAGGCGATGATCGATCGCGCCCCGCCGCCGGAATCGGTGCTCCCCGAGCTGGCTTCCCGCCTGCGGGGGCGCGTGTTGGTCGCGCATTCCGCTCGCTTCGACGTGGGCGTCCTGCGGGGCGCATTCGCGCGTGCCGCTCTGGATTGGCCGGACCCTCCGGTGCTGTGCACGGTCGCGCTGGCCCGGCGGCTCGCGCCACTGCATCAGCGGCGTGGCCTGCGGCCGCTGGCCGAGGCGATGGGCATCGAGGTCGGCATCAGCCACCGGGCACTCCCCGACGCGGAGGCCTGCGCGAGGGTCTTCTGCGCGCTCTTCAAGGCCCTTTGTGCCCACGCTCCGACGGTGGGGGAAGCGGTCGCGCTGCTCGCACCCAAACGGCGTACCGCGCGTCCCCGGCGCGTCGGCGGGCGGTCTGCGGCGGAGGTCACAGGCCGCGGCGCCGCGCGGGCGGCCCGCCGGCCACCAGAGCGCCGCCCGGATCTGCGTTCGCTTCCGAAGGATCCCGGCGTCTACGTGTTCCGCGATGCCGACGGGCACCCCCTCTACGTCGGCAAGTCGATCTGCGTCCGCGATCGGGCGCGCGCACACTTCACGACGCCGGCGACATGGACCGGGCACGCCGAGCACGTCGACTACGAGCCGACGAATTCGGAGCTGGGCGCCCTGCTGGTGGAGGCGCGGCTGATCCGCGCGTTGAAGCCTCCCGGCAACGTGCGCGGCGTGCACGAGCCTGACGGCTGGGTCTACCTGCGCTGCCGGCTGGACATCGCGTTTCCGGTGCTGGAAGTCGCGCGCGAGCCGGTGGCCGGTCACGCGGTCTGCATCGGTCCGGTGCGCGGGCGCGCCGCGGCGGTCGAGTTGCTCGAGCAGCTCAACTCGCTGTTCGGCCTGCGCCATTGCGGCCGGACGATGCCGCGGCGCCACTGGCCGTCGGCTTACGGGCAGATGGGGCGGTGCCTGTCGCCGTGTCTGGGCGACCTCGACCCGAACCTCTACCGCGAGCGCCTGGAGGCGGCGCTGCGGTTGTTCGTCGACGGCCGCAGCGATGGGCGCGCGCTGCTCGACCATGTGGACGGGCAGATGCGTGCCGCCGCCGCGGCACGGCAGTTCGAGCGTGCGGCCGTGCTGCGGCGCCGTCGCGAGCGCCTCGAGGTGATCGTGCGGCGCCTCGGCGGTGTGCTGCGGGCCACGCACGCGGGCGCGCGCCTCGTGCTGGCGGCGCATCCGAGTGAGGCCGGGCGCTGCGACGCACTCTGGATCGCGGGAGGACGGGTCGTGGACTGGGCACGACTGCCGGAGGACGGTGGCGAGCTGGGAGAGCGGACGACCGAGGCGCTGCGGTCGGTGTCCGGGGCGCCGCGTGGGCTCGGCGGCTGGCTGCGCCCGGAGGACATCGCGGAGTCGCGCCTGGTCGGAGCCTGGCTGGCCTCACACGAGGCGCGGGTGCTCGAGCTCGATCCTGAGACCTGGTCGGCGGACCGGGTGCAGCGTTTCGTGGCGGCGGCGCTGGCGGCGCCTCGGCCGGCGCGGTCGCGTTCCGCGCGCTTCGCGGCCTGAAGCCGGCCTGAGACGGCGGGCTAGGCGGAGATTGCGGGGACCGGCACGGCGAACGGCAACTCGACCACTTTCGCGCTCCCCCCGTCCCCGCCGACGGCGACGACATCGCCCACCGAGGCCTCGCGGCGCACGATCGCCAAGGCGATCGGCCCGTGGACGGGCGAGACCACGGAAGTGGCGACCTTGCCGACCACCTTCTCGCCCAGCACCAACTCGGTTCCGGGCGAGACCTCCGAAGACAGCTTCAGCCCGCGCAGGTGCCGGTTCGGCTTGCCCTTGTAGAACAGCCGCGCGACCGTCTCCTGGCCGACGTAACAGCCCTTGGTGAACGACACCGCGCGTTCGTTGAGGGCAGCCTCCTGCGGGATCACCGACTCGTCGAGGTCCAGTCCGTAGCGGGGCCGGCCGGCCTCGACGCGCAGGACCTCGGCAGCGGCCTCGGGGACTTCCGGGACTCCGAGCGCCGAGCGGACCACGTCGGCCTGCGCTGCGTCGCAGATCACGTCCACGCCGGCGTCGGTGATCACCGCTCTGACGCTCACGCCGCCGATGGTCGACCGTACGTGCGAGTGCTCGGGGCCGGCCTCGATGCCCGCGATCCTCGACGCATCGGGCCCCACCAGCGAGAGCAGCGACCGCTGCAGCGTCCGCTTCTCGATCTCGACATCCCGCCCGATCTTGAAGCGGTTGATGAGCGTGAAGAGGGCCTGGAGCACCGAACGCTCGCAGTCGAGCCAGAGCCCGGCGGAACCCCCGTCGAGCACGCGCATGTCCCCGAGCATCTTGCCCTTGTGGGTGAGGAAGGCGGCGTAGCAGCCGCCGCCCTCCTCGAGGCTCCCGATGTCGTTGGTCACCTGGCCGTGGAGGAACTCCTTTGCGTCGGCGCCGGTGAGCAGCAGCTTGCCGCGCTCGGAGCGGTCGACGAGGCCGCAGGCGGTGCGCAGCAGCGTGTCGGCGTCCATGCCTCGACGGTAGCCGCCACGTCGACGACCGTCGGCGCGCCACGAAATCCACCCAGCCCACAACCAAGGTTTTGGTCTGCCATAATCACGGTTGATGTCGCCCATGACTCGACGTAAGGCGCTGGCGGGACTCGCTCCGATCCTCGGTGCGGGCGCGGCGGCGAGGCTCGCAGGAATCCCGTTGCCGGCTGCGGCAGCGCAGGCTCCGATCCCCGATCACATGGACGCGCGCGGCGCCGCCGACGGCTCCCACCACGCCGGCTTCAAGTCGGGCGCCATGGTCGACCACAAGCGCAACGGGTTCGATCCGACCGAGCTGCTGCGCGACTTCGATGAGGGCACGACGAGACGGCTGCCCAACGGCAAGGTGCTGCGCGAGTGGACGCTGGTGGCCGGCGAGCAGGAGATCGAGGTCGCGCCTGGCGTCTCCTACAACGCCTGGACCTACAACGGTCGCGTCCCGGGCCCGAGCCTTCGCGCGCGCGAGGGTGAGCAGCTGCGGATCACGTTCCGCAATGGCTCCAAGCACCCGCACACGATCCACTTTCACGGCCTGCACGCGGCCTCATCGGACGGTGTGCCCGGGCTCGGCGCCGGGCTCGTCCCGCCGGGCGGCAAGGCGATCTACGAGTTCTCCGCCGAGCCGTTCGGGCTGCACCTCTACCACTGCCACACCGCGCCGCTGGCGCCGCACATCGCCAAGGGCCTCTACGGCGCGTTCCTGATCGACCCGAAAGCCGGTCGCCCCGAGGCCGACGAGATGGTCATGGTCATGAACGGGTTCGACACGAACTTCGACCGCACGAACGAGATCTACGCCGTCAACTCGATCCCGTTCGCACACATGCACGACCCCGTCGTCGTCAAGCGTGGCGAGCTAGTGCGGATCTACCTGGTCAACGTGCTCGAGTACGACCTCATCAACTCCTTCCACGTACACGGCAACTTCTTCGAGTGGTATCCGACGGGGACGTCGCTGAAGCCGGTGGAGCTGACGGACACGGTCATGCTCTGCCAGGGCCAGCGCGGGATCCTCGAGGTCTGCTTCGAGAAGGCCGGCAAGTTCATGTTCCACGCCCACCAGTCGGAGTTCACCGAGCTCGGCTGGATGGGCTTCTTCGACGTGCGCGACGACGTGCCCGAGCGCGCCGGTCTGCTCTGTCGCGTAGGGGGAACGAAGTAGTGGAGGCTGGAACCGCCGGCGCGGGTCACACCGGGGTCACCGGCCGCGCCCCCGCCTGGCTGCTCGGGCTGGTCCCGCTGCTCCTGATCGCCGGGGCGATCGGCGCGTTCGCCGCGCTCGACGCGCCCGGGTTGACCGAGCGCCTCGGACCGCCCGCGGAGGAGCTCGCCGTCGAGCGCACGGTGCTCGAGCCCGGGCGCATCTCGCTGACCGTGCGCAACGAGGGCCCGGACGCCGTCGCCCTCGCGCAGGTCTTCGTCAACGACGGCTTCGTCGAGTTCAGCGTCGACACCGCGAGCGTCGGCCGCCTCGGGACCCAGCAGGTCGACATCGTCTACCCGTGGATCGAGGGGGAGGCCTACGAGATCGGCCTGCTGTCCTCGACCGGCGGCGTGGTGGCGCACGAGATCGCCGTCGCCGTCCCGACGCCCGATCCGAGCGGCTTCCTCGGCCTGATGGCGCTGCTGGGCCTCTACGTCGGCGTGCTGCCCGTGGCCATCGGGATGCTCTGGCTGCCCTGGCTGCGGCGCGTACCGGCGGCCTGGATGCGCGGGCTGATGGCGCTGACCGTCGGCCTGCTGGCGTTCCTGGCCGTCGACGCCGGCATCGAGGGGATCGAGACCGCGAACGCGGGCGCATCAGCCTTCGGCGGTGCGGCGCTGGTCTTCCTGGGCGCGATCGTCTCGTTCGCGATCCTCACCGCCACGACGATCTGGTTCTCCGAGCGGCGCAAGCAGGCCAAGGCCGGAGGCGCCGACGGGTTGACGCTGGCGCTGCTCGTCGCGATCGGCATCGGCCTGCACAACCTCGGCGAGGGGCTGGCGATCGGTGCCGCCTACTCGGCCGGCGCTCTGGCCCTCGGAACGTCGCTGGTGGTCGGCTTCGCGCTGCACAACACGACGGAGGGGCTGGCCATCGTCGCCCCGGTCGCGAAGCAGGGGCTCGC
>Ga0136633_1000118_pt1 | contig 56371 bp, 46 predicted proteins | sample AntDrymeUQ832206_2_FD_105494 | JGI IMG/M metagenome (GOLD analysis project Ga0136633, IMG submission 105494) | Polar desert sand microbial communities from Dry Valleys, Antarctica - metaG UQ83 (22.06) | ecosystem: Environmental > Terrestrial > Soil > Desert | place: Antarctica: Dry Valley... | reverse complement strand
GGGTGCGCACCGACACCGACGCCGCCGAGGCGATCGAGCTGTTCACCCATTCCACCCGACACGTCCGGGTGATGCCGTTCCTCGAGGGGGTGCCGTGCAGCATCCACGGCTTTGTGCTGGCCGACGGGGTCGCCGCCTTCCGTCCCGTCGAGCAGCTCGTTCTGCGCACCCCGGGCGGGAGCCGGTTCACCTACGCCGGGGTGTCGACATGGGATCCTCAGGCCACCTCGACCGAGACCGTCGACGTCACCGGTGGCCCCGCGACGACGTGGTGGGGACCGTCGAGTTGGGTCCGGCCAACACCGGGAGCCTGGTGCGGTTCCTACCGACGGTGATGGAGCCCGGTACCCGCCTCGCCTCGCACGCCGTGGCCACGCTGCGGTTCGCCGACGAACGGTGGGGCACCAGGTTCGGTCCCCTGGAGATCGCCCCGGACGTGCGCCGCTAGCCGCCCCCGTCGAGCCGGCCGGCACCGGGATGGCACCGGCCGGCGTTCCCCGCCTGGGGTGCGGGTCAGTCGGTGAGGACGTAGCCGCGCTCCTCGTGGAGCGAGATGTCGAGGCCGTGGTGCTCCTGCTCGTCGTCGACCCGGAGCCCGGCGATCGCCTTGACCACCCGGGCCAGTATGAAGGTGACCACGAAGGTGAACGCCATCACCGCCACCACCGCAACCGCCTGCTTGACCAGGAGCCCGATCCCGCCACCGATCAATCCGTCGGTGATACCGGGGTTGATGGCGGCCGAGGCGAACACGCCGACGGCGAGGGATCCGACGATCCCACCGACGAGATGGACGCCGACCACGTCGAGCGAGTCGTCGAACCCGAACCTGAACTTGAGGCTGACCGCCCGGTAGCAGACCACCCCGGCCACGGCGCCGATCACCATCGCCGCCATCGGGGACACGAATCCAGCGGCCGGGGTGATGGCGACCAGCCCGGAAACGGCGCCCGAGGCGGCGCCCAGCATGGTGGGACGGCCGGTGCGGAGCCACTCCGCCACCACCCAGGCCAGGGTGGCGACGGCGGCGGCGATCTGGGTGGTCACGAAGGCGTTGATGGCCAGCCCATCCGCAGCCAGCGCCGACCCGGCATTGAACCCGAACCATCCGAACCACAGGATGCCGGTGCCGAGGAGGGTCAGCGGCAGCGAGTGCGGCTTCATCGACTCGGCCCCGAAGCCCTTGCGGGGTCCGAGGGCGAACACCAGGGCGAGGGCGGCGATCCCGGCGTTGATGTGGACCACGAGCCCTCCGGCGAAGTCGCGCACCCCCCATGCGTACATCCAGCCGTCGGCGGCAAACGCCCAGTGGGCCACGATCGGGTAGACGATCAGCGCCCACAGCGTGGTGAACAGCACCCATGCGGAGAACTTCATCCGTTCCGCAACCGCCCCCGAGATCAGGGCGGGGGTGATGATGGCGAACATCATCTGGAACACCATGAACAGCAGGGCGTCGCCCTCGACGCCATCCAGCCCGACAAGGTCGAGCCCGCCGATCAACCCGCCATGGTCGCTTCCAAAGGCGATGCTGTACCCGACCAGGGTCCACACCACGGTGACGATCCCGATCGTGATGAAGTTCTTCATCAGCATGTTGAGCACGTTCTTCGACCGGACCATGCCGCCGTAGAACAGCGCAAGACCGGGTGTCATGAACAGGACCAGGGCAGAGCTGACCAGCAGCCAGGCGATCGTTCCCTCTCCCACGGCGTTCCTCCCATCGGTGGCGGACAACGGACCCATGCACCATGCGGGAACCGTGTTTCGCGGCGGTTTCTCTTGTGTGAATGCGTCGGGTCGATCGTGTTACGGGCCTCACCGCTCGGTGCGGTAGCTTGAAGGGTCCATGTGGGACCAGCTTGCCGAGGGCGTCTACCGCAGGCGATACACCTCGCTCGATCTGAACATCGGGCTTGTGCTCGGCGGTGAGGGCGTGCTCGTCGTCGACACCAGGGCCTCGACGGTCCAGGCCCACGAGCTGGTCGAGGACCTGCGCCGGGTCACCGCCCTTCCGGTGCGCTGGGTGGTCGACACCCACTGGCACTGGGACCACACCTTCGGCAACTCGGTGTTCGCCACGGCACCCGTCTGGGCGCACACCGAATGCCGTCGGGTGCTGGCGGCCCGTGGCGAGGAGGCCAAGCTGGAGGTGGCAGACAAGGTCGAGCCGGAGAGGCGCGACGAGATCCTCTCCGTCCAGATCCGGCTGCCCGACCAGGTGTTCGATGTGGAGGAGGTGATCGATCTCGGCGGCCGGTCGGTGACGCTGCGCCACCACGGTCTGGGCCACACCGAGGGCGACATCACCGTCACCGTCGACGGGACCGGGGTCCGTTTCGCCGGCGATCTGCTCGAGCAGGGCGCTCCTCCGTCGTTCGGGGACGGCTATCCGATCTCCTGGCCCGCCACCCTGGAGCGGGTCATCGTCGACGGGATCGCCACCTACGTGCCGGGTCACGGCGACGTGATGACCCCCGACCAGGCGAGGGCACAACGCGACGAACTGTTCACCATCGCCACCATGGCGACCGAGGCCAGCGCCAACCGAGTCCCGGTCGAGGACATCGACCTCGACGGGTCGCCATATCCAAGCGACGTCACCGCCGAGGCGATGGTCCGCGCCTACCTCGAACTCGCCCCCACCTGATCGCCGGTTTCCCCACCGACGCGATGGGGGACAATGAGGGCCGCCTCTGCGAAGGAGAATCGATGGAGTACACGTTCGCCCCCGCCGGCATGTCCGGTTCCGATGCCGCCAAGGTAGGCCATGCCCTGCAGCAGCGGCTCGACTCGCTGATCGACCTCACCCTCACCCTGAAGCACATCCACTGGAACCTGGTGGGCCCGGGCTTCATCGGGGTCCATGAGCTGATGGATGTCCAGGTGGTGGGCACCCGGCTGTTCGTCGATGCGATCGCCGAGCGGATCGCCACCCTGGGCGGCACACCACAGGGAGTCCCCGGCGGGCTGGTTTCCCGGCGCACCTGGGACGACTACTCCGTTGGTCGTGACGTGGTGGCGGCGCATCTCGGTGCCCTCGACCGGGTGTACGACGGCGTCGTCGCCGACCATCGCCGCGTCATCGACACCGTCGGCTCGCTCGACCCGGTGAGCGAGGACCTGCTGATCGGGCAGGCGGGAAAGCTCGAGCAGTATCAGTGGCTGATCCGGGCCCACCTCCAGAACACCTCGGGCGAGTTGAGCACGGCCGGAGCCGAATCCGAGGAGGACGCCGCCGCCAAGGCGTCAGCGGCCGGCTGACGGGGTGATTGCCGTTTCTTAGGACCGGAACGCGTCACCCGTGGCGCGTTTTGATCCTAAGAAAGTGGTGGGTGCCGGTAACGTCCTCCCGTGATCCTTGTCCGTGACCTCGCCATAGACGCCGGTGCCCGCAGGCTGATCTCCGATGTCTCGCTGTCGCTGCAGCCGGGCGACAAGGTCGGCCTGGTCGGACCCAACGGCGCAGGAAAGACCACCCTGATGCGGGTCCTCGCCGGCGAGGGCAGCCCGGTGGAGGGCTCGGTGATCGCATCGGGCACCGTCGGCTACCTCTCCCAGGAGGCTGCGCTGCGCCAGCTCGAAGACGAGCAGGTGACCGCCCTGGAGCGGATCCTCACCGCCCGCTCCATCGGCGCCCTGGAGCGGAGGATGGAGGCGGTGCGGCACGCCATGGAGGGCACCGACGGCGACGAGCGGGACCGGCTGATCAACCGTTTCTCCCGGCTCGAGGACGAGTTCACCGCCGCAGGCGGCTACGTAGCCATCGCCGAGGCCAAGCGGTTCGGGGCGTCGCTGGGCATCGGCGCCGACGAGCTCGACCAACTGGTGGTGACCATGTCCGGCGGCCAGCGCCGCCGGGTCGAGCTGGCCCGGATCCTGTTCGCCGAGACCGCCACGTTGCTGCTCGACGAGCCCACCAACCACCTCGATCTCGACGCCAAGGCGTGGCTGATGGATTTCCTGGGTGCCTACCGGGGCGGGCTGCTGGTGATCAGCCACGATCTGCACCTCCTCGACCGGGCGGTCACATCGGTGCTGTCGGTCGAGGACGGCCACATCGAGCCGTTCCGGGGCAACTACTCGTACTTCCTGGCCGAGCGCGAGACGAGGCGGGCGCAGAAGCTCCGTCAGCGCCGCCACCAGGACGAGGACATCGCCCGGCTCGAGGAGGGCATCCGCCGTTTCAAGGGGTCGACCGAGAAGCTGGCCAAGCGGGCCCGGTCCTGGGAGACCAGGGTGGCCAGGCTCAAGGAGCAACGGGTCGAGATCGGGAGGCGGTCGGCCAGGGTATCGGTGAGGTTTCCCCAGCCGTCCCCGTCGGGGCGCACCGCCCTCACCGCCCACGGTCTGGCCAAGTCCTACGGGGACAACCTGGTGTTCATCGACGTCGACGTCGACGTGGAGCGGGGGGACCGGCTGATCATCATGGGTCTCAACGGGGCCGGGAAGACCACGCTCCTCCGGATCCTTGCCGGGGTCGAGGAGCCGGACCTCGGTGAGGTCAAGCTCGGGCACGCCGCCACCCTGGGCTACTACGCCCAGGAGCACGACCAGATCGTGCCAGAGGACACCGTGCTCACCCACATGCGTGCCGTGTCCGCGTTGCGCGACGAGACCCTGCGCACCCTTCTGGGGCACTTCCTGCTGGCGGACAAGGTCGGCCAGGAGGCGGGAACGCTGTCCGGCGGGGAGAAGACCAAGCTGGCCCTCGCCCAGGTGGTGGTGGGTGCGCCGAACGTGCTGCTGCTCGACGAGCCGACCAACAACCTCGACCCTCAGGCCAAGCAGGCCCTGCTCATGGCGCTCCACCAGTACCAGGGCACGCTGGTCCTGGTGAGCCACGACACATACTTCGTCGATGCGCTGGCACCCGATCGGGCCATCATCATGCCCGAGGGTGCCGCCGACTACTTTGACCAGTCGATGCTGGAGCTGGTCGCCCTGGCCTGACCGACTCGGGGCGCAGACCGATCAGCGGTGGGGTGGCGTGATCCGGGACGGCAGCGGCTCGACGGAGTAACCGCCGGTGGTGTAGCGGCCATACAGGTCGCCATCGCCCACGAAGTACTCCTTCTGCGCCGGCTGGGTCGATTCATCGGCCCGTTCGGTTCCGCCATTGCCACCGGCCAGGTTCAGACATCTGAGGAAGAGGGTGTAGCCACCGGAGGCTGGCGGCTCCTCCCCGCAGTCGTCTGTCGAGACCGGAAGAGCAGCAACTTCGGCCGCCGAGAGAGGGTGGAGCGGCCGGTCGGTGACCTGGCCCCCCGCCACAGCAACGGCCCCCGCCGAAACCAATCCGGTGGCGACTGCTGCTACGACCCAGCCGGCGACGAGAAGGAGTCTCTGCCGCAATACCCGCATTGTGCGCCACACCTCCTTTCGGGCCTATCAACAATCCGTTAAGGATTGTATAAGGTGGAGGAGACCGAGGGGAGCCGATCGCATGGTCTCGGTGGTCATCATCGAGGACGAGCAGAGGATCCGCCAGCTTGTGGCCGGGGTGTTGGCCGACCGCGGCTACGACGTGACCTCATCCGGGTCGGCCCTCGAGGGTCTGCAGGCGGTGGTCAGCGACTCTCCAGATCTCATCATCCTCGACATGGGCCTCCCCGATCTCGACGGCGCCGAGCTGCTCACCATGATCCGTGCGGTCACCAAGGTCCCGGTGATCGTGGCCACCGCCAGGGGATCCGACCGTGATGTGGTGCGCACCCTCGACGCCGGCGCAGACGACTACCTGGTCAAGCCATTCTCGGTGGAGCAGCTCGAGGCCCGGGTGCGGGCCGTGCTCCGGCGCGCCGTCGGCGACCGGCCGAGGGGAGGACCCGTGGTGGTCGGCGGGCTCGAGGTCGATGCCGCCACCCGGGTGGCCACCCTGGACGGCAGGGTGCTCGATCTGAGCCCCAAGGAGTTCGACCTGCTCCGCTTCCTCGCCGAGCGGGAGGGCGAGGTCGTGTCCAAGCGGGAGCTGCTGGCGACGGTGTGGCGCCAGCCGTACGGCGGGAGCGAGCGGACCGTCGACGTCCACCTGTCCTGGCTGCGCACCAAGATGGGGGAGTCGGCGGCCAAGAGCCGGTACCTGCAAACGGTGTTCGGAGTAGGGGTGAAGCTGGTCGACCCCGGATGAGACGCCAGCTCGCCATGGTGTCGCTGGCGGTGATCCTGTTGGTGGTGGTCGCCTTCCTCGTCCCGCTGGCGTTGGTGGTCCGCAACCAGGCAGCCGACCGGGCCCTGTCCCGGGCCGAGCGCGACGTCCAGGCCATCGCCGCCGCTCTCGCCGTCGCCCCCGCCACCATGGGCGCCGACATCAGTCGTGAGCTCGCCGCAGACGTGCTCCGGGCCTTCGGCGGTGAGAACAACTTCACCGTGGTGTTCCCCGACGGGCGGACCGTCGGGCGCGATTTCGAACCCTCCCCGGCCCTTGCCCAGGCGAGGAGGGGCGCCGCCTTCTCCACCACCATCGAGGGCGGGTACGAGGTGCTGGTCCCGGTGCTCGACACATTCGACCTGCCCACCCCCGGAGAGGTCGAGCCGCCGATGCGCACCGTGGTGGTGCGCACCGAGGTCCCCGATGACGAGCTGCGCCGCGGGGTGACGACGGCGTGGTGGATGCTGGGCGCCCTCGGGGTCTTCCTGGTCACGATCGCCGTCATCGCCGCCGACCGGTTGGGCCGCAACATCGTCCGCCCGGTCGACGCCCTCTCCGAGGCGGCCCGCTCGCTGGGGCGGGGCGACCTCGAAACCAGGGTCGAGCCGGGGGGTCCTCCCGAGGTGGCCGAGGTGGGGGAGGCCTTCAACTTCCTGGCGCGTCGGCTGGTCGGGCTGCTCAACGCCGAGCGGGAGTCGGTGGCCGACCTGTCCCACCGGCTCCGGACCCCGCTGACCGCGCTGCGGCTCCAGGCTGAGACGCTCCGCAACCGTGACGAGGCGGCGGCGCTGACCGCCGACATCGACCGCATGGGGAGGGCGGTGGACCGGATGATCGAGGAGGCGAGACGGCCCGCCGAGACCGGGGAGCGGTCGGCGGCCGATCTGGCGGCCGTTGTCCGCCACCGGGCCACGTTCTGGAAGGTCCTCGCAGATGAGCAGGGAAGGACGGCCACGGTCCACACCGCCGGCGGCCCGCGGTGGGTTCCCGTCGCCGCCGACGAGCTGGGAGCGGTCATCGACACCCTGATCGAGAACGTGTTCGCCCACACCGCCCCCGGCACCGCCTACCACCTCGACGTCCGGCCGGTCGATGGGGAGGTCGAGCTGGTTGTCGAGGACCGGGGCCCCGGTTTCCCGGATGACGCCGTCATCGAGCGAGGGGCGTCGGCCGGCGGCTCCACCGGGCTCGGGCTCGACATCGCCCGCCGGGCGGCGCGGAGAACCGGCGGCGATCTGGTGATCGCCAACCGACCCTCCGGTGGAGCCGCCGTCACCGTCCGCTTCGGCGGCGTGGAAGGCGCCCCCGCCAGCGGGCGGCGACGGGCCGCGCTGCGCAGCACCACCGGTTGACCCAACGCCCCGGTGCGGATCAGCCGCCGATGACCGGGATCCAATCCTCGACCCCACCCCCCACCGTGCCCGGCGATGCGATCGAGACGGACTCCCCGGGCAACTCGATGGATGCATCCTCGCTCCAGATCCCCGCTCTGGTGGCGACGGGGCGATTGAGGTGGGTGCCGACGCCCCACGCCACGTAGTCGACCACGGCCGCCGGGTTGGTGAAGACGTCGGTCGAGAACAGGCCGAGCTCACCGCCTGAGGCCAGGATCGGGCCCAGCGACGTGCCCAGATCGATGACGGCGGTGATCCCGACGAACTGGGGGGGCTGATCCCCGCCGAGCACGATGGCGGCAGAGGACCCCGGGTCGAGGGTCACCGGTTCGATGGAGCCGGTCCGGTTGTTGCTGATCGCCCAATGACCCTCCAGGCTCACCGGGGTGCTGCCCACGTTGGTGACGAGGGCGTACGGATCGGAGCCGAACACCACTCTGGTCAGGGCCAGGGTCCCCGGGGTGGGGGCGATGATCGGCAGCGGCACCGCGGTGGTGGTGGTCCCGGCCGTGGTCGAGGTGGTGGCGTTTGGCCCCGTGGTTGCGGCGGGAGCCTCCGTTCCCGGCGCCGCCGTGGTGCCGGCTGCGGGCCCGGCGATGGTCGTGGTCGAGCCGGCGTCGCCGTCCGTCCCCGCCGAGCACGCCCCGAGAAGAGCGCCCACCACCATCACCACCGTCACCAGCCCGATCGATCCCCGTTGCATCCCGGCCAGCCTATACCGGTGGGTGGGGACCGACCCCGGCACCGGGTCCCGGTAGGCTCCGCGGCCGTGACCGAGTCAACGCCCACCGCCCCCGGAAGGTACCCGTCCGACTGGGATTTCGACGTGCTGCTCAGGGACGGGACGGCGGCCCGGTTGCGGCCCATCCGCCCCGAAGACGCCCCAGGGCTTGCCGACCTCGTCTCTCGCATGTCGCGCCAGTCGATCTACCACCGCTTCTTCAGGGTGAAGAAGGAGCTGGAGCCCGCGGAACTGGAGCGCTTCACCGTCCTTGACTACCGCGACCGGATGGCGTTCGTGATCGAGACCGATGGCCGGCTCGCCGGTGTCGGCCGCTACGAGCGGGACGATCCGGGCGGCGACGCCGCCGAGGTCGCCTTCAGCGTGGCCGACGAGTACCAGGGGAAGGGTGTGGCCACCCGCATCCTCGAGTACCTGACCGCATACGCCCGGCTCCACGGCATCTCCGCCTTCGAGGCGTTCGTCCTCGCCGACAACCACGCCATGATCCGGGTGTTCCGGGGCGCAGGGTTCACCATGAGCCGCCAGCTCGACGACGGGGTCTTCCTGATCGAGTTCCCCACCCAGGAGTCCGACCAGACCAGAGCCGCCAGCGAGGAGCACGAGAAGCGGGCGGCGGCGGCGAGCATGACGCCGCTGCTCTACCCGACCTCGGTTGCGGTGATCGGTGCCAGCCGCGACGCCGGCTCCATCGGGGGCAGGCTCCTCGCCAACCTGCTGCGCGGCGACTTCACCGGGCCGGTGTACGCGGTGAACCCCAGGGCCACCGTGGTCCGGTCGATGCCGGCGTATGCCAGCGTGCTCGATGTTCCGAACCGGGTCGACCTCGCCATCATCGTGGTGCCCGCCCGGTACGTCATGGATGCCGTGTCGCAGTGCGCCGAGAAGGGGGTGAAGGGTGTCGTGGTGATCTCGTCGGGGTTCTCCGAGACTGGACCCGATGGCCGTGCGCGCGAGGAGGAGCTGCTCCAACTGGTCCGCGCCCATGGCATGCGGATGATCGGCCCCAACTGCATGGGGGTGGTCAACACCGATCCGGCGGTGCGGTTGGACGCCCAGTTCGGCCCCGTTGTCGCCCGCCGGGGCAATGTGGCCATGTCGTCGCAGAGCGGCGCCCTCGGTATCGCCATCCTCGACCATGCCACCCGCATGAACATCGGGCTGTCCAGCTTCGTCTCGGTGGGCAACAAGGCGGACGTCTCCGGTAACGACCTGCTCCTGTACTGGGAGGACGATCCCGCCACCGACGTGATCCTCCTCTATCTGGAGTCGTTCGGGAACCCGCGCCGCTTCGCCAGGATCGCCCGCCGGATCGGCAAGAAGAAGCCGATCGTGGCGGTGAAGTCGGGGAGGAGCGCAGCAGGGGCGCGTGCCGCCGGGTCGCACACCGGGTCGTTGGCCAGCCTCGACGTCGCCGTCGATGCACTGTTCCGTCAGGCCGGGGTGGTGCGGACCGACACCCTCGCCGAGCTGTTCGACGTCACCGCGGTGCTGGCCAACCAGCCGTTGCCGGCGGGGCGCCGGGTGGCCATCGTCAGCAATGCCGGTGGTCCCGCCATCCTCGCGGTAGACACCCTCGAGGCGCACCGGCTCCAGGTGGTGGAGTTCTCGGCGGCGCTCCAGGATGAGCTGCGCAGCCATCTCAGCATCGACGCCTCGGTACGCAACCCGGTCGACATGATCGCCGCCGCCGGGCCCGACGACTACCGCACCTGCCTCGACATCGTCCTCGAATCCGACGAGGTCGATGCGGTGCTGGCGATCTTCATCCCCACCTCCGCCCAGGGTATCGACGAGATCGCGGGCGCCATCGCCGAGACGGGACGGCGCCACCACGGGTCGAAGACGTTCCTCACCGTGTACATGGACTCCGCGGGCGCCCCGGGCGAGGTGTTCGAGGACATCCCGGTGTACCTGTTCCCCGAGCAGGCGGCGATGGCGCTGGCCCGGGCGGTGGAGCACGCCGAATGGGTGGCCAAGCCAACGGGGCACCAGGTCGCCTTCGCCGACGCCGATCCCCGCAGGGCCGGGAAACTGGTCGCCGCCGCCCTTGCCCGGAGTCGGGGCGAGTCCGTCTGGCTTGAGCCGGACATGGTGGAGGAGATCCTCGGCTGTTTCGGCATCGCCGTCCCCCGCTCGGGGACGGTCATGTCCGAGGACGATGCGGTCGCCCTGGCGGCGACCTTCCCAGGTCCGGCGGTGGTCAAGGTGCTGTCGCCGACGGCGCTGCACAAGAGCGACGTCGGGGGGGTCGCCCTCGACGTCGTCGGTGAGGACGCGCTGCGCCACGCCTACCGCACGGTGTTGGCCGCCGTCCCCGACCCCACCGGTGCGCTGGTCCAGGAGTTCATCCCCGGCGGTCACGAGGTGCTGATCGGCATCACCCAGGATCCCAATTTCGGGCGGTTGGTGGTGTTCGGCATGGGCGGGGTCTACGTCGAGCTGATCAGGGACGTTGCCTTCCGGATCCACCCCCTCACCGACCTCGACGCCGAGGAGATGCTGGGCGACGTCCGGTCCGCCAAGCTGCTCGAGGGGTACCGCGGCGGAGACCCCGGCGACGTCAAGGCGCTGATCGAGACCCTGCTGAGGGTGTCGGCGATGGTCGAGGCCCTCCCCGAGCTGGTGGAGATGGACCTGAACCCGGTGAAGGTCCGTCTCCCCGGCGAGGGGGTGTGCGTCGTCGACGCCCGCATGCGGGTCGAGCCGGTCTCAGCAACCGGCGCCCCCGAGCCGACCCTGCGCACCAAGAGGGGCATCAGCGCGCCCGCGGTGGAGACCTGACCGGGAAGGGAGCGACCCCTCGTGGTAGGTTCGCAGCCTCCGCCCAAGGGATCTGACCCGTGCATGTCGTCGACCTGATGACCAGTGAGCTGATCACCGTGCGCCCGGATACCCCCATCCGGGAGGCGGCCAGCCTGATGTCGGTGCATCGCGTCTCCGGTCTGCCGGTGTGCGACAGCTCGTCGGCCGTGGTCGGCATCATCACCGAGGCCGACTTTCTGCGGCTCGAGGTCGCCCGCCAGGAGGCGGAGCACCCGTCCCCGATCGAGCGGGTGGCGGACGTGATGAACACCGACGTGGTCACCATCCGCCACGACCGGCTGGTGTCGGATGCCGCCAGGGTGATGGTGATCAACGACGTCAGCCGGCTTCCGGTCGTCGACGAGAACAACGCCCTGCTCGGCATCATCTCTCGGATGGACGTCGTCGGCGCCTTCGCCCGGCCGGACGACGTCATCGAGGACGAGATACGCGAGGATCTGCTGCGACGGGTGCTGTTCGTCGACCCCGAGACCATCGACGTGTCCGTGGTCGACGGCGTCGTCACCTTCGACGGGATCATCGGGACCCGCACCGAGGCGCTGATGCTCGACGAGATGGTGCTGCGGCTCCCCGGGGTGGCCAGGGTCGTCAACCGGCTCAGCTGGCGGGTGGACGACAGCGGAGCGCCGTGAGGCGGAGCTTCGGCACGGCCGTCACCGTCGACGGCCTCACCATCGCCGCCGAAACCACCCGGTGGGGCCCCCAACCGGCGCCGTCCGTGGTGGCGGTGCATGCCACCGGGTTCTGCCGCCAGGTGTTCCGCCCCGTCGCCGGGGTGCTCGCCACCCTGGTCGAAGCCGGTGCGATGACCGCGCTCGATCAGCGGGGCCATGGGGCGTCCGATCGCCCCGAGCCGCCGTTCGACTGGTGGGAGCTCGGGGGTGACGTCCTCGCCGTTGCCGGCGACACCCGACCGGCGGTGGGGCTGGGGCACTCCGCCGGGGGTGCGGCGATCATCATGGCCGAGCTCCTCGCCCCCGGGACGTTCTCGGCGCTGGTCCTGGTCGAGCCCATCGTGTTCCCGCCCCCGCACCGGCGCCAGGAGGAGCAGACGCTGGTCGACGCCGCGCTCAAACGGAAGCGGGTGTTCGAGACCCCGGCGGCGGCGGCGGACAACTTCGTCACCAAGCCCGCGTTCGCCGACTGGCACCCGGCTGCGCTGACCGAGTACGTCGAGCACGGGCTGCGCTCGACCGGCGACGGCTGGATCCTCGCCTGCGACCCGGAGGTCGAGGCCGAGTTCTACCGTACCGGGCCGGCCCACGACGCCTGGGACCGCCTCGAGGAGCTGACCCTGCCGGTCACGCTGATCACCGGGGAGCGGTCGACCACCCACCACGGCCGATACCTGGAGGCCTTGGCGGGCCGCTTCGGGACCGAACCGGCGGTCGACGTCGTTGCCGGCGCCTCCCACTTCGTGGTGATGGAGCGCCCCGAGCTCATCGCCGAGCACGTGGCGGGGCGGCTGCCCGCACCCTCGACACATGCGGCGCCCCGGTAACATCCGGCCCCGATGCTGTTCTCTCCGCGAGCGCTCGCCGCCGCCTCGTCGCAGCTTTCCTCTGCGGACACCGCCATCCGGTTCGCCTCGGTGCCGGTGGACGTGCTGCCCCTCGATGTGGTGCGGGCGGCGGCGCCCGTGTTCGGCTCGGCCCGGTTCCTCAGCATGCCGGACGGCCTCACCATCGCCGGGCTGGGTACCGGGCGGCGGTTCACCACCAGCGGCCCTGACCGTTTCGCCGCACTCGGCCGGCACCTGGCCGGGGTCGAGCTGCACCGGGACGCGGTGGCTCTCCTCGGGTTCTCCTTCGTCCCCGACGGGCCCCGTGCTCCAGAGTGGGAGGGGTTCGTATCCGCCGAGGCGGTGGTTCCCGCGGTGAGCGTCATCGCCGATCGCACCGGGACCAGGCTGGTGGTGGCGGTCCCCCCCGGATCGCACCCCGGCGGGATCATCGCCACCCTGCGCGATCTCGCCGACCCCGGTCAGGTGCGGCTCCCCGGTCTGGGCGACCACGCGGTGCGGGCGGTCCCTCCGGGCTCCGACTGGTGCGCCGCCGTCGACGAGGCGATCGGAGCCATCCGGGACGGGGCGATGGCCAAGGTGGTGCTGGCCCGTTCGGCGGTGGTGACCACCGAGATGACCATCGACCCCTTCGAGACGGTGCACCACCTGGTGGAGCGCAACCCGAACGCCTACGGCTTCGGGTGGCAGATCGGCGGCACCGCCTTCGTTGGGGCCAGCCCCGAGCTGCTGGTGGCACGCCGGGGCGACCGGGTGGTCTCCCACCCCCACGCCGGCTCGGCCGGTCGGGGCGAGGGCGATGAGGACGACCGGGCCGTGGGGGCGGCGCTGATGGCGAGCGCCAAGGATCGCTCCGAGCACGCCGTGGTGGTCGACGACATCGCCGCCCGTCTCGGCGATGTGACCACCGAGCTGGCCGTGCCCTCCGCTCCGTCGCTGTCCACCAACGCCACCGTGCAGCACCTGTCCACCCACCTCACCGGAACCCTTCGCCCCGGGATCACCCTGTGTGACCTCATCGCCAGGCTCCATCCCACCCCCGCCGTGGGTGGGATGCCGCGCAAGGATGCGATCGGTTTCATCGACAAGCTGGAGACGATCGACCGCGGCTGGTACAGCGGAGGGGTGGGCTGGATCGACCCGGCCGGGGACGGCGAGGTCGTCATCGCCCTGCGCTGCGGCCTGCTCCATGGCACCGAGGCCCGGCTCTACGCCGGCAACGGGATCGTGGCCGATTCCGACCCCGAGACCGAGCTGGTCGAGACCCGGTGGAAGCTGCGGCCCCTGCTCGATCTGCTCACCGCAACCTGAAGCGGCTACGGGGCGACTCTGGGTGGCGCCGACGCGCCGAGATGGCCGATCACCTTGTGGGCAATGGTGGCGAGGACATCGACCTCCTCCGGGGTGAGCAGGTCGATGAAGTTCCGACGCACCGACCCCACATGGCCCGGAGCCGCCTCGCCGATCGTCTCCAATCCCTTCGTGGTGAGCGTGATCAGGGCGCCGCGTTTGTCACTGCCGATGGGCGCGCGGGCCACCAGCCCGCGGCGCTCCATGCGCCCGACGTGGTGCGACAGGCGGCTGCTCGACCACAGCAACCGGACGGCGAGATCCCCGGCGCGCCAGCGGTGCCCCTCCGCCTCGGTGAGGGTGGAGAGAACGTCGTAGTCGGATTCGGAGAGCCCGGCATCCCGCGCCAGGTCGCGGGCGAGCTGCAGGTCGAGCAGGGTGCGCATGCGCCGGTAGCGGCGCCAGGCCAGCTCCTCGGCCGCAGTCAACCATCGTGGCTCGATCATGCGTCGAGCGTAGCGCAGTTTACTTGACATGTCAGGAACCTTCCGGTAGTGTTCTCTGACATGTCAGCTAGATCCGCGGGGAATAGAGGCCGGTCGATGACGAGCGGTGCGGGCTGCATGCCGGCATCCACTGGGTGGCTTCCACGCCGCGGTCTGGCGATGCGGCTGACCCGGCTCTACGCAGGGCTGGTCGGCTTCGGGGCCAGCCTGGCGCTGATGATCGAGGCTGGACTGGGGCTCGGACCATGGGATGTGCTCCACCAGGGGGTTGCCAGGACAACCGGTGTGCCGATCGGCTGGGTGGTAATCGCGGTGGGTGCGGTCGTCCTGGTGGCATGGATCCCGCTGCGGCAGCGGCCGGGGTTCGGGACCGTGAGCAACGTGATCGTGGTGGGGCTGGTGGTCGACGTCGCCCTCGCCCTGCTGCCCAGCCCGGGTGCGCTCCCGGTGCGGATCGCCTTCCTGGCGGTGGGTATCGTGGCCAACGGGGTGGCTACCGGCCTCTACATCGGGGCCGGGCTCGGGCCCGGTCCCCGCGACGGGCTGATGACCGGGCTGGCCGCCCGGGGGCTGTCGCTGCGGGCCGCCCGCACTCTCATCGAGCTTTCGGCACTCGGTTTCGGGTGGGTGCTCGGAGGCACGGTCGGAGCGGGCACCGTCCTCTACGCGGTGGCGATAGGACCGCTCGCCCAGGTGTTCATTCCCATGCTCGCCATGGAGCCGGCTGGGGAACCATGCCGGCATCGGAGGGGAGTTGGTGGCGGATGAGCGAGCTGCTGATCGGAGTCGACCTGTCGGCATCGGCGGTCCCCGGCGCCAACCCGGTGGAGGCGGCGTGCGAGGCGGAGCGGCTGGGGTACGACTTTGTCTCCGCCTCCGACCATCCCGCCGGTCCCCGCCCCACCTACGAAGCCTGGACGCTGCTCACGTGGATCGCCGCCGCCACCAGGCGCATCCGGCTTGCCTCCCGGGTACTCGCCGTGCCGCTGCGCAGTCCGGCGATGGTGGCCAAGATGGCCGAGTCCCTCGACCGGCTAGCCGGGGGCCGGCTCATCCTCGGTCTCGGCGGCGGCTACTCGGACGACGAGCTCGCCGCCTTCGGGGCGGGCAGGCCGACGCCCGGGGAGAAGGTCGATGGGCTCGAGGAGGCGGTCCGGATCATCCGGGCGCTGTGGACCCAGCCCGATGTCAACTTTAGCGGGCGGCGGTATCGCGTGGAGCACGCCGAGCTGGCCCCGCGGCCGGGACGGCCGATCCCGATCTGGCTGGGCACCTACGGCGACCGCGCCCTCGCCGTCACCGGGAGGCTCGCCGACGGCTGGATCCCGTCGCTCTCCTTCGCCCCTCCGGAGCAGGTCGCCGTGATGCATCGCCGCCTGCTCGACGCCGCCGGCGCCGCCGGACGCGATCCCGGTACGATCACCTGCGTCTACAACGTCGAGGTCCGGCTCGACCGCCGCCCGGCCGAGGCGCCGCCCCATGTCGTCGCCGGCCCGCCGGAAGCGGTGGTCGAGCGGCTCGCCGGCTTTCTCGGCCTGGGCTTCACCGCCTTCAACATCCTGCCCACAGGGCGGGACCGATCGATGCAGGTGGAGCGGATCGGTCGCGAGGTGCTCCCGGAGCTCCGTCGAGCCGCCGGGTGAGGTTGGTCCAGGATGGCGTCCGGGGTCCATCCCGGGTGGAGTCCCCTAACCGCTGAGTGCCTCGGTGATCCGCCGGCGCAGCTTGGCGTGGAGGGCGACGTTCTCGGTGCGATCGGTCCGTAGTTCGACCAGGACGGGCCCGGCGCCTGCGGCGACCAGGGTGGCGAGGGCGGCGGCGGTGTCGGCCCGCTCGACCTTCATCCCCAGGGCGGCGGCCACCGCGGCGAAGCTGGTGCCGTGTGGGGTGCCCAGGTGGCGCTCGAACACCACAGGATCGAACCGGGTCACATCGGCCTGCGGAAGGAACGAGAAGATACCGCCGCCGTCGTTGTTCACCACCACCATGGTGACCGGTAGGTCGAGCCTGACCGCGGCGGCAAGGGCGTTGAGGTCGTGGAGGGCGGCGACGTCGCCCACCAGTGCAGTGGTTGGGCGCCCCATGGCGGCGGCGCCCAGCGCCGAGGAGATCACCCCGTCGATCCCGTTGGCTCCCCGGTTGGCCAGCACCGGCACCGGCTCGCCACCGGCGCCCATGAAGGCGTCGAGGTCGCGGATCGGCATCGAGCTGGAGACATACAGCAGGCCGCCTTCCGGGACCGAGGCGGCCACGGTGCGGGCGATGGCGGGCTCGCTGGGGAACGGCTCGGCGGCGAGCGCCTCGTCCAGCGCCGCCTGGGCGGCGGCGTCTGCGTCGTTCCACGCCGTCCCCCAGTCCTCGGTGGCGGGGTCGGCGGCACCGGCGACGGCGGTGGCAACCGCATCGGGGTCGGCCCGCACCACCAGGGAGGCGCTGGCGGTGGCGTCCCGCCACCCGGCAGGGTCGACCAGCACCTGGGGAAGGTGGCGCTGGCCGGCGAGCCAGGTGGTGATCGCCTTCGAGGTGGGGGCGGCCCCGAAGCGAAGCACCGCCTCGGGGGCGAGCCGGTCGAGCAGACCAACGGTGGCGAGCAGATCGCCCGAGGCGAGCACCGTTCCCCGATGGCCGCCCCGCAGCCCCGACTGGGGGTCGGCGAGCACCGGGATGCCGAGGACCATCGCCATCGAGCACACCGCCCGTGCCCCCGCCTCGGGCAGCGCCCCCACCACGGCGATGGTGCGGCGACCCCCGATGAGGGCGCAGATCTCGGCGACGGTTGCGGCGGCCGGCGACATCATCCCCGCCGCCACCCTCGGCGTGGCTCCGGGCCCCTCCCGTTCGGCGATCGGCTGGTCACCGGGGGCCACCAGGGCGTCGTCGAAGGGGAGGTTGAGGTGGACCGGGCCCGGCGGGACCCCCATGGCCTCGGCCCATGCGTGGGCGGCGAGGTCCGGTGCGGTGGCGGCGGCCGAGGCGTCCGGGGTCGATCCCTGGTGGAACCACCGCACCGCCGCACCGTACAGCTTCACCTGGTCGATGGTCTGTGGAGCACCGACATCGCGCAGCCGACCGGGGCGGTCGGCGGTGAGCACCAGCAGCGGCACCCTGGCCAGGTCGGCCTCGACCACGGCCGGGTGGTACTCGGCGGCGGCGGTGCCCGAGGTGCACACCAGGGCGACCGGTCTTCGCTCGGTCTTGGCCATGCCGAGGGCGAAGAACCCGGCGCTGCGCTCGTCGAGGACGCTCCAGTCCTCGATCCGACCCTGGGCGGCGAACGCCGAGGTGAGCGGGGTGTTGCGCGACCCGGGTGAGATGACGGCGGCGGTGAGCCCGAGGTCGGCCAATGCCGCCGCCAGGGCGGTGGCGAAGGCGGTGGCGGCGCTGGCGGGATGCACGACGGGAGGCTACCGGCAGGCGGTCAGACCAGGGCGCCCACCGCCAGGAGCACCCCGGTGAGCGCCATCAGGCGGGCGGTGCCGGCCAGCGCCGGGATCAGGGCGGGGCCGGTGGCCCGGGAGGCGACGGTGCGGACGACGGGGACGGCGACGGGGACGGCGAGCAGCGCCAACGCCGACCACGGCGGCAGCCAACCGGCGGCGGCGCCGACGGCGACGGTGGCGAAGGCGATGATGACCACCGTCAGGTAGAGCCGGCGGGTGGCCGGCGCCCCCAGCCGCACCGCCAGGGTGCGCTTGCCGGTCGCCCGGTCGGTGGGGATATCCCGCAGGTTGTTGGCGACCAGGATGGCGGCGGCGAGCAGTCCCATCACCACGGAGGCCACCCAGGCGTCGAGCGGGGCGGTGCGGTCGAAGGCGTACCGGCCACCCACCGTCGCCACCGGCCCGAAGAACACGAACACGGACAGCTCGCCCAGCCCCATCGACGCATACGGTCTGGGGCCTCCGCTGTAGCCGAGGGCGGCGACGACGGCGACGGCGCCGATGGCGATCATCTCGGGGCCGGTCCGCCAGGCGACGTACAGCCCGCACATGGAAGCGAGGCCGACGACAACGGCGATCGCCACCCGCATCGGTTCCGGGGCGATCATCCCCGAGGCCACCGCCCGCCTGGGCCCGGTGCGGTGCTCGGTGTCGATCCCTCGCACCGCGTCCTCCAGGTCGTTGGCGTAGTTGACCGCGACCTGCAGCAGCAGCGCCACGGCTGACACAACCAGGAAGATGTCCCCGCGGAAGACGTCATCGCGTTCGGCGAGGGCGGCGGCCACCACCACCGGCGCCACCGACGCCCACAGCGTCTGCGGCCGGGTGGCGAGCAGCCACGGTTGGATCCTGCCCGCCACTCAGTAGTGCCAGGGGAACGGGCTGTAGTCCTGGCGGCGCTTCTCCAGGAAGGCGTTGCGACCCTCCGCCGCCTCCTCGGTGCCGTAGGCGAGCCGGGTCGCCTCCCCGGCGAAGAGCTGCTGGCCGACCAGGCCGTCGTCGGGGAGGTTGAAGGCGTACTTGAGCATGCGCTGGGCGGTGGGGCTCTTGGCCACGATCTCGCCCGCCCATTGCAGTGCCACCTGCTCCAGCTCGGCGTGAGGGATCACGGCGTTGACCGCACCCATCGCCATCATCTCGGCGGCCGAGTAGGTGCGGCCCAGGAAGAAGATCTCCCTGGCCCGCTTCTGGCCGACCTGGCGGGCGAGCAGCGCCGACCCGTACCCGCCGTCGAAGCTGGCGACGTCGGCGTCGGTCTGCTTGAACCGGGCGTGCTCGGCGCTGGCCAGGGTCAGATCGCACACCACATGGAGGCTGTGCCCTCCCCCCACCGCCCACCCGGGGACCACGGCGATGACCACCTTGGGCATGAAACGGATCAGCCGCTGCACCTCGAGGATGTGGAGACGTCCCAGCCGACCGGGATCGACATCGCCATCGTCGTCGTCCTGGTAGCGGTAGCCGTCCGCGCCCCTGATCCGCTGGTCGCCCCCCGAGCAGAAGGCCCACCCGCCGTCCTTGGGCGAGGGACCGTTGCCGGTGAGCAGCACGCACCCCACGTCCGACGTCATCCTGGCGTGATCGAGGGCGGTGTAGAGCTCGTCGACGGAGCCGGGACGGAAGGCGTTGCGCACCTCGGGGCGGTCGAAGGCGATGCGGACGGCACCCACCGACCGGGCTCGGTGGTAGGTGATGTCCCGGAAGTCGAAACCCACCACCGGGTCCCATGCCGCTGTGTCGAAGAGCTCGGAGACCATCGGACCGATACTGTAGTGAGCGCCATGACCGTGCCCCCGAGCGCCGCCGACTGGGTCGCCGCGGCCGCATCCCGCAACCCGCAGGCCCCGGCGCTGATCGTCGGGCCCGGGCTCGTCGTCGATTACGCAACCCTGGACCAGCGGATCGAGGCCGAGATTGCCACCGCCGAGCCGCCGCTGGAGCGGGGCACCCGCTGGGGGATCGTCCCTACCGCCGACCTGGACGGGATCGCCCGGCTGTGGGCGTGCTGGCGAGCCGGGGCGGTCCCCATCGTGCTCCCCGGGCGGTCGAGCGCCGCCCTGCGCACCGCCGTCGCCGGTTGGGAGATGGTCAACCGCCACGCCGCAGACGACGGCGACCACACCTGGGTCCCCACCTCGGGCACGACCGGGGGGCCCAAGCCGGTCAGGCTCACTGTGGCCAACGTGTCCGCCGCCGTCGCCGCCTCGGAGCGCCGGCTGGGCAACGATGCCGGAGACCGCTGGCTGCTCACCCTGCCCCTTCACCATGTCGGCGGGCTGTCGGTGCTGTGGCGGAGCGCGGTGGCGGGTGGGGCGGTGATGCTCCAAACACGGTTCGACGCCGAGGCGACGGCGGCGCTGCTCGACGCCGGCGGGGTCACCGTCGCCAGCCTGGTACCCACCATGCTCACCAGGGTGCTCGACGTCCACCCCGGGCCGTACCGGCGGGTGCGGGCGGTGCTGGTGGGTGGAGCCCCCGCCTCACCGGAGCTGTTGGAGCGGGCGCTCGACGCCGGGCTGCCGGTGCTGGCCACCTACGGGTCGACCGAGACCTGCTCGCAGATCGCCACCGTCGCTCCCGGCGAGCAGGCGGAGGCGGCGGGGACCGTGGGGCGGCCGCTCGACGGACTCACCGTGGCCATCGACGCCCCGCCCGGCGAGACCGGCGAGATCCTGGTGTCCGGCGACGCCGTCTCGCCAGGGTACGGGATGGAGGATCCCCGGACCGGCCCGCTCCACACCGGGGACCTGGGCCGGTTCGATGCCGCCGGGAGGCTGGTGGTGGTGGGCAGGGCGGGCACCGTCATCCGAACCGGGGGGGAGGACGTGGTCCCCGAGCGGGTGGAGCGGATGCTGGTGGATGGGCGATCGGTGGTGGCGGCGGTCGTGGTAGGGATCCCCGACCCGGAGTGGGGCGAGGTGGTTACGGCGGGGGTGGTCCCCGGCGACGGGCACGACCGCGCCGCCGACGAGGCCCGGCTGCGTCTTGGGCTGGCCCCCCACGAGATTCCCAGGCGCTGGGTGGTGGTCGATGCCCTGCCTCTTCTGGAGAACGGCAAGATCGACCGTGCCGCCGTTGGTGCCGGGCTGGCGAATACCCCGATTCTTAGGAGCAAAACGCGTCGCAGGTGACGCGATCGGGTCCTAAGAAAGCTCGAGGTGACCGAGAACCCCTTTTCTTAGGAGCGAAACGCGTCGCAGGTGACGCGATCGGGTCCTAAGAAAGCGGGTTGGATCGCCTTCTCGTTTTACGGCTTGGGCTTCACCGCAGGTTCAAGCGGAGGACGGTCATCGTTCCCGGGCGGTTGATGACGATCACCGTGCCGTCGCTGTCGCCGTCCGGGTCGGTGTTGGCGGCTGCGTCGTAGGTGAGCGTGCCGTGGCTGACATTGGTGACGGTGAACGTCTCGGACCGCCTCCTCGTGTTGGCCAGGGAAATGGAGCACATCCCGGCGCCGTCGGTGGTGCAGGTGAGCCCCGTGACCGAGCGGAACCGACCGGTCACGGTTGCGCCCGAGACCGGGGCCCCGGTGTCGTCGACCACGGTGATCGTGACCGTCGCCGTCCAGATCTTCCCCGAAGTGATCACACCGGAACCGTCGAGGTCGGCCACGTGCATCGTGGTCCCGCCGCCCCCACCGCTCACCGTGACCGTCTGGGTCTCGGTGTCGGTGGCGCCGTCGTCGTCGGTGACCGTGAGCGTCACCGTGTAGGTGCCGCCGGCGGCGTAGACGTGGGTCGGGTCGGTTGCGGTCGAGGTGCCGCCGTCTCCGAAGACCCAGCTCCGGGAGTCGATGGTCCCGTCCGAGTCGGTGGAGGCGTCGGTGAAGGTGCACGACAGCCCGGTGCACGACGAGGTGAACCCGGCCACCGGTGGGTTGTTGCCGGTCCCGGCGCCGACCCCGTCGACGACCAGGGCGTACGGCTGCGGCCCGAAGGGGACGTTGAAGCCGGTGACGGTGACGATCCAGTCGCCGGCGGCGGCGCTCTGGATGTACACGTTCTCGACGTTGTTCAACCGGTCGGCCGAGCCACCCGTGGTCGACCATCCGCCGGAGAACACGTTGCCCCGGTAGGAGACGCCACCGGGCCCGGTCACGGTGACATCGAGATCGTTGACCAGGTTCACCGGGGCCGAGGCGGTCGACGGGTAGTCGGTCCACACCACCGAGACCCGCAGCGGGGAGCCGCCCGCCACCGTGTAGGTGTGCGAAGCGGTGCCGCCGGTGGTGAGCCCGGCACCCTCGTCGACGAACTGGGCGGAGCCGTCGGTGGCGGCGGCGACGTTGACCAGACCCCACCCTTCGTGGTTGTTGGGGATGGGGAAGGCGTTGTCGTTGACGCCGTCGTTGTTCTCGTCCAGCAGGTCGACCGCCGAGTTGATCAGCGTCGCCTTGGTCAGCGCCGCCGTGGCCTGGTGGCCGTGGGCCTTGTCGTAGTAGTCACGGACCACAGCGGCGGCGCCGGCGGTGATCGGGTTCGACATCGAGGTGCCGCCCATGTACTTGTAGTCGTCGTTGTACGGCGTTCCCCACCCGTCGTATTGGAACGCCCCGTTCTGCGGGTTCGGTGCACCGTCGTAGCCGAACTGGTACAGATCGGAGTAGCCGGACAGGATCCAGGTGCCGGGAGCGACCACGTCGGGCTAGCGGCTCCCGTAGGTGCCCAGGGCGTTCTGACCACCGGTGCAGGCGTTCTCGGTGTCGACGCTGTCGTCGCAGTTCCAGTTGCCCGACCGGTCGTTCTCCGAGGCGCCGACTGTGAGGGTGTTCTTGGCGGTTGCCGGCGACCCGATCGAGTCGTTGTCGATCACCCCGTCGGCGTTGGCGTCGACCCCGGCATTGCCCGCCGAGTAGGTGATCAACATGTCCCGGTGGTTCCACATGTAGGTGTCCACCGTCACCGAGTCGGAGGTGTAGTCGCCGCTGGCGTCCGAGCCCCACGAGTTGGAGTGGATCCGGGCGCCGGCGTCGTACGCCTGCTGGAACAGCCCGGTGAAGTCCTCGGGGATCCCGATCAGGTAGTACCCGTCGGGGTTGAAGAGGGCGCAGACGCTGATCATGTCGGCCCAGTCCTCGATTGCCTGGAACACCAGGCGGGCGGCCGGAGCGGACCCGGTCCCGATCCCGCTCCCGTTGCCGTCGCCCAGCACCGACACCGCCACATGGGTGCCGTGGCCCGAGTCGACGTCCTGGGCGCCGTCCCCGATGACGTTGTAGCACCCCGCCGACGGGATCCCCGGCCAGTCGTACACCGCGGTCACCCGCGTCGAGGGGATGTCGATGTGGGCCGTCGCCGCCGTGCCGCCGCCGATCCCGGTGTCCGCCACGGCGACCGTCTGGGTCGACCCGTCGTACCCGTTGGCGTTGGCGGCGGCGGTGCCGACGATCGATCCCGCCCCGTACTCGTTGTGGGTCTCACGGAAGGTGTGGTTCTCCACCCAAGCGACCTCGGCCAACCCGGCGACGCTCTGCATCGCAGCAAGGTCGCCCTGGACCGCCATCACGCTGCCCTGGGCGGCCAGCACCTGAACCCCGGCGGCGGCGATGTCGACAGAGACGGCGGCGGCGTCCACCCCGCGCTGGAAACGGATCCGGTACAGACCCGTGGCCGCCAGATCACCCGCCAGCTTGTCGGCACCGCGTACCGAGTTCACCGCGGTCACGCCGTCCAGCCCGGCCACAGCGTCTGCGGCGTCTGCGGTCATCCGCACCTGGTAGGCAAAGTCGGGCTCGTAAGCCAACAACTCGGCGCCGGCGGCGCGCAACGCCGCCGCATCCGCCTCGGTGATGGGACCGTCGAGGGCGACGACGTAGTAGCCGCGGCCTCCGCGATCGACCTGGACGCTCTCGGGCTGGGCGCTTCCGGAGGCGGCGGTCACCACCAGCAGAGCCGCCAGCAACGACAACACGACGAAGAAACGGAACAGGGTCGATCACACGACGCGCTCCTTCGCGGGAAGATGGGGGCACCGTCGGGCCCGACGGGCGACAGTAGCCCGCTCGCGCCAAGCACCGCAACCATGTCCTGGCGGCAAGAGCTAGCGTTCCCACCCATGGATCTCGGGCTCAGCGGCAAGCGGGCGCTGGTCGGCGCCGCCTCCACAGGGCTCGGCTTCGCCATCGCCATGGAGCTTGCCGGGGAGGGCTGCCAGGTGACCATCGGCAGCCGCCACGCCGACCGGATCAACGCCGCCGCCACCAGCATCGCCGAGGCGACGGGGGCAACGGTGCGGGCCCTGGTGTGCGATGTCACCGTCGACGACTCCATCCGGTCGTTCGTCGACGATGCCGCCGAGCTGATGGGCGGGATCGATCTGGTGGTCCCCAACGCCGGGGGACCGCCGTACGGGACGTTCGCCGATCTGAGCACCGAGCAGTGGGAGCAGGGTTACCGGCTCACCCTTGCCTCGGCGGTGTCGTTCTCCCGGCACGCCCGCCCCCGGCTTGGCGCCGGCGGCGCCATGCTGTTCATGACCTCCGTGTCGTCCCGGGAGCCGATCGGCACCCTGTTCCTGTCGAGCGTCTACCGCGCCGGTGTCGCTGCGCTGTCCAAGGCGCTCGCCACCGAATGGGCGCCGGCCGGGATCCGGGTCAACCACCTGATCCCCGGGCGCATTTCCACCGAACGGGTGGCCTCGCTCGACGAGGAGACCGCCCGCCGCCGCGGTGTCGACGCCGCCGAGGTGCGCAGGACCAGCGAGGCCGCCATCCCGCTGGGTCGATACGGGAAGCCGGCCGAGTACGCTCGGGCCGCCGCATTCCTGCTGTCGGATGCGGCCAGCTATATCACGGGCGCCACCCTCCAGGTTGACGGGGGCATGCTCCACGGGATCTGAGCACCCGGCCGGGTCCCCGCCCCGACTCACCCCAGCCCGAGGCGGCGGAGGAAGGCGTCGCTGTTGGGCTCGCGGCCGAGGAATGCCCGCAGGTGGTCGATGGCGTCGCGTGAGCCACCGGTGGCCAGGACCTCGTCGCGGTACCGCATCCCCACCTCAGGGCTGGTGATCCCCACCCGCTCGAACTCGGAGAACATGTCGTCGCCGTACACCGCCGCCCACAGGTACCCGTAGTAGCCGGCGTCGTACCCGCCCATGAGGTGGCCGAAGCTGGCCGCAAAGAAGGTGTCCTCGCGGAAGGGAAGCTGGGTGTGGGCGTACGCCTCCCGGTAGACCTCCATGAGGTCGACCTCGTGGTCGACGGCGTGCATCCCCAGGTCGAGCTTGCCCAGGAAGACCTGGCGGACCTTGTCGAGTCCGATGTTGAGATCCCGAGCGGCCACCAGGCGGGCGACGAGGTCGCTGGGGATGGGTTCGCCGGCCTCGTGGTGCCGGGCGAAGCGCTCCAGGATCTCCGGCTCCCACATCCAGTTCTCCATGATCTGCGAGGGCGCCTCGACGAAGTCCCATTCGGTGTCGTACCCCGAGAAGCGGGCCTCGGCCACCATGGTCAGGCAGAAATGGAGGATGTGACCGAACTCGTGGAACAGCGTCACCGCCTCGCCGTGCTTGAGCAGCGATGGGGCCGTTGCGGTCGGCTTGGTGAAGTTGGCGACGATCGCCGCCGTCGGCCGGCGGTAGCCCCCGTCCTCGGTTGCCATCCCATAGCGGACGGCGAAGGCGGCGGCGTGCCCGTACTTGCCCTCGCGGGGGAACAGGTCGGCGTAGAAGGAGGCGATGGGCTGCTCCGACCCGCGGTTGCGGATCTCGTACAAGGCCACGTCGTCGTGCCACGCCTTGGTGTCCACGACCTTGCGGTACTCGAGCCCGAACACCTCACCGGTGAGGTCGAACATGCCGGCGACCACCGCCTCGAGCGGGAAGTAGGCGGCGACCTCGTTCTGGTCGATGCCGTGCAGACTTCTGCGCTGCTGGTCGTCGAGGTACGCCCAGTCCCACGACTCGACCCGGTCGCCGGGATACGTCTCGTGATGCAGCTCGGTCAGGGTGGCGAGATCGTCCTGCGCCTTGGCGGTGAGCCCGGGCACCACCGACCGGTAGAGGGCGTCGACGTTGGCCGGGTCGGCCGCCATCTTCACCTCCATGGCGTAGTGTGCCCAGGTCGGGTACCCGAGCAACCGGGCGATGGCGAGCCTGACCCGCACCGCCTCCTCGAGGAGGGGCCAGTTGGCCTCGACGGCCCGGTTCCAGAACTTGCCTTGGAGTTGCCGCCGCGCCTCCCGGTCGGTCGCCTGCTGCATGAACGGCACATAGTCGGGGTACTCCATCGAGACCCGGAAGCGGCCGTCGTCGGTGGCCTTCAGACCGTCGATGTATGCCTGGGGGAGCCCGTCGAGTTGGGACCATTCCAGCTCGAGCCCGTCGTCCCACTCGTCGAGGTTGCGCCCGAAGGCAACCTCGAGCTCGATCAGCCTGATACGCAGCCGCTGCAGCTCGTGGCGGGCGTCGGCTTCGAGCTCGTGCCCGGCGCGCCGGAAGTCACGGAGCCAGTGATCGAGCAGCCGGCGGGCGGTGCCCTCGAGGGCGGCGGCCCCGTCCGAGCCGGCATGGTCAGCCAGAGCCTCGTAGACGGGGCGGCGGAAGGTGAGGTCGTTGGCCCATTTGGTGAGCCGCTCCTCGGCCTCGACCCCGGCGAGACGCACCTCGGGATCGGGGTGGACCCTGGCCATGAAGGCCTCCGAGCCTCCGGCGTCGCCGATCGCGGTGGAGGCCCGCTCGAGGACGGTGACTGGGTTGGTGGCATCGATGGATGCGACCAGGGCGTCCGCCTCGGCGATGGCGTCGGCGGTGGCCTCGGTGATGCCCGACGCGGTGACCGAGGTGAAGTCGAGCGGCATGGGGCGGGAGGCTAGCGGGGCTCGGAGCGGGGACTCGCCGGCGAGGGAGCGAGCGGGCGAGCCCCGGAAGCGATCAGAGCTGACCGAGGGTGACCTCGACGTTGCGGGTGGTCTCCCCTACGGAAGGAGCGATGGTGAGGGTGAGGGTGTCGCCCGCGCTCTGGTGGCGGAGGGCGATCACCAACTCGTCCATGGTCTTGATGGGCTCGCCGTCTGCCGAGGTGATGATGTCCCCGGCGCGGAGCCCGGCGTCGGCGGCTGCGGTCCCCGCCTCCACCGACTCGATCTGTACCCCGGTGGCCACCTGGGCGCCGTCCGGCGAGGTGCCGAAGGCGGTGGCGCCGCGGATCCCGAGGAGGGCGTGGTCGACCGAGCCCTCGGCGACCAGCTCGTCCACGATCCGGCGCATCAGCTCGACCGGCGTGGCGAACCCGATCCCCTCGACACCGACGTTGGACACGCCGACGGCGGTGGTGATCCCGATGAGGTGGCCCGAGGTGTCGACCAGGGCACCGCCGCTGGAGCCCTCGGTGATCGGGGCATCGGTCTGCAGCATGCCGAACAGGGTGTCACCCTGACCAACGGTCACCTGGCGACCGAATGCGGAGACGACGCCGACCGTGACCGACGGGCCCCCTTGGAGACCGAGCGGGCTGCCCACGGCGAGGGCGCCGTCGCCCACCCGCAGCGTCTCCGTGGAGCCGAGGGTGATGGGCTGGAGCCCGGTCGCCTCGATCTTGAGAACCGCCAGGTCGGTGAGCGGGTCGGTGCCGATCAGGGTGGCGGGATACGAGGTGCGTCCGTCCGAGAGGACGACCTGGTACTCGGGGGCGCCCTGCACCACATGGTCGTTGGTGACGATGAGGCCATCTGCGGAGATGATCACTCCCGACCCCGAGCCGATCGGTCGCAACCCGTCCCCGGTCTCGTTGCCCACCATGACGGTGACGATGGACGGGACCACGGCGGCAGCGATGGCGGCCGTGTCCTCGGCCCGGTCCGGGGTGGGGGCCGCCGTGGTCTGGGTGGCGGTGGTGACCACCGTCGGGGTGTCGTCGCCGGAGAGCAGCGCCGAGCCGCCCAGGGCGAGGGCGGCGCCGAGCACGGCGGCGACGATCGTCTGCGGCCACAAGCCCCGGCGGGGCGGCGACGTTACCGGCGCCGGCGGAGCCGCCTGCCCGAGGTCGGGCAGGGGAGCACCGGGATCGGGCGGCGGCGCATATGTCGGGTCGGTGACCGTCGGATCGGTCTCGAGGGTGTCCTCGTCGTCGCCGGGCGGCTCGTCGTAGGTAGCCAGCGGCGGCCTGTCGGGCAGCCGGTACCACACCGGGAGCTTGGTGCCGGTGGGGGCGAGCCGTTGTACCGTTTCCGTCTCCACTGAGCGCATCTGCGGGCGATCAGACGTCGATTACGGGAACGTCGCGCCCCCGCACCCGGGGGAAGGTGATGGGGCTGTGCGTGTAGCAGGTGCCGTTGCGGTTGTAGCGGGAAAGTCGGGTGGTGCAGCTCCGCGCCGAGCAGATCCGCACACCGTTCACGGCCTTGGGGCGGCGACGTCGGCCCGAGACCTTGGTTCCGATGAGGGCGGTTGATTCGCTCATGGGGCCCAGCATGCGTCCGCCCGGGTAAAGGCGTCGTAAAGCCATCGTGAAAGCTTCATGTGAATCGACCGCACCCAGCGCGGTCGGCGATTATCAGCGATCTTGGGCGATGTCCGGGCTCGCCGCCAAGGTGAGCCGCACCCGCACCGGGCGGTGATCGGACGCCTCCGTCGCCGGACCCAGCTGGCGGCTGATGACGGTGAGCTGACGGGTGTGGAGCACATGGTCGATCGGGATCCGGGCGATCGCCGGCAGCCGGGTTGGCCACGACGCACCGTACCCGAATCCCTCGAGCGAGTTGACCAGGTCGCCCGGCCCGGTGAGGCTGCGGAAGCCGTTGGACCAGGGGGTGGCGTTGAGGTCGCCGACCACGATCACCGGGTCGGTCTCCTCGGCCACCGCCCGGCCCACTCGTGCCAGGACGTCGTCGCGGTGTGCGGTGTCCTCGGCGTTGGTGGGGCTGGGCGGGTGAACACCGTAGACGACGACGGTCCCGTCACCGAACGCCAGCTCCAGCCGTACCGCGTCCCCCGCCGACCTGGCGAACTCGAGCAGCTCCACCTCGACGTCCACCGTGGTGAGGATGGTGACCCCGTAGTTGCGCCCCCCGTAGATCCCGCTGCGGACGTGGTGGTCGGGGAACCGCTCCTCCAGGTCGGCGAGATGGGCTCGGCCCGTCTCGAACAGGAAGACCACGTCGGGATCGCCATCGAGTGCCCAGCCGAGGCGGGGAACCCGGTTGCCGATCTGGATGTTGTAGCCCACCACCGTGATCTCGGGGGCGTCCGGCTGCGGATCGGCCGGGCTCCGGTAGTAGAGCGGGGCGATGACGGCGACGTTGAGCAGGGCCCCGCCGAGCATGACGGCGGCGGCGCCGGTCCGTCCCAGCGTCATCAGGGCGGCGCCGATCACTGCCAGCCCCAGGAGGAACTGGAGCTTGAAGTTGGCGAGCAGATCGAACCACCAGGTCAGCGGGCCGAGGAATCCGAGCAGCGACAGCGTCAGGACCAGACTTCCCGCCACGGTGAGGACACCGGCCGTCCTGCTCCGGATCATCCCGCTTCGAGGGCGTAGAAGAACCCATCCCGAGACCCCACGTAGATCCCGCCCTTCCACACCGCAGGGGTGGCCTCGATGCAGCCGCCGGCAAACACGTTCTCGGAGAGGCGCACCGGCGCTCTTGGATCGGAGATGTCGTAGATCCGGAGGGCGGCGGACTCCCCGCAGTTGGTGGAGACGAGCAGCCGGTCCCCGGCGCGCACCGGAGACGACCAGGCGTGGGGCCCGATGTCGTCGCGCCACACCACCTCGCCGGAGGTGGTGTCGACGGCGAGGAGCTCGCCGACGTTGGTGGGGACGAACAACAGGTCGTCGACCAGCGCAGGAGTGGCCCAGATGCCACCGTCGACCCCACCGGCCGGCACCTCGATCCCCCACACCCTGGGGTCGTCGGGTCGGTCGGGGTCGAGCTTGACTAACTGGCCCACCTCGCCGGCGCGCGCCGTCACCAGGTCGACCTGGGCGGCGACGTACAGATCGCCCGCTCCGTCGATGACGATGGTGGCGTCGACGTCGTCGCCCATCCAGTAGTCGAACACCACCGAAGCCTCGCCGTCCGGCAGGTCGCCGATGTCGACCCCAACGACGCGGCCCGCCGAGTTGGCGAAGTAGGCCACGTCCTCGAAGTTCGCGGTCGAGCTCTCGACGCTCTGCTGGCGGCCGACGGCGGCGACCAGCTCGTCGGTGAATGCTGGCATCGAGAACACCACGTCGGGGTCGATGGTGACCAGGCCGTCGCCGTCCGTGTCCCGGTTGAGCTCGATGGCGAACCACCAGCTGTTCTCCCCACCGACATAGAGCATCCCGTCGACCACCACCGGGTTCGAGTCCCAGTCGTTGTTCCACATGCCGTCGACGGCGTCGGCGTTGAGGCTCCACAGCTCGATGGGCGTCTCCCGGTCGAGAGCGATGATCCGGAAGTTGGGGTCGCGGGACCCGGCATACAGCAGTGGGAAGCCATCTGGATCGAGGGTCACCGATCCCTTGATGATGTCGCCCATGGGGAAATCGGGTTTGGTGCGCTCCCCGGTGGCGGCGTCGAGGAAGTGGATGTTCTTGTCGTAGGCACCGAAGATGATCTCGGTGATGCCGTCGGGGCGCTCCCACACCACCGGCTGACCGGTCCACCCGGTGCCGCACCACACCTTGTCCTCACCACCGACCGGAGAGTTGCCGCACATGGCCGAGTCGGGGAAGCGCCATTTCACCTGCAGCGAGTCGGGGATCGGCCCCTCCCCGTACCAGGTGCGCGACGGGTTCCCCCGGAACATGGTGAGCCCGTTGATCGTCCCATGCGGGGCGCCCACCCCGCCGGGAGGCAATGTGGTGGTGGTCGTCGTGGTGGGAGGGGCCGTGGTGGTGGTCGGGGGCGCCGTGGTGGTGGCGGAGAGCGCCGCCAACGTGGGGAGCGTCGCCGGTGCCGGCTCGCCGGTGTCTCCGGTGATCGGGCTGTCACTCCCCAGCGACAGGCTGCAGGCGCCCACGACGAGCAGGTAGATGATCAGCCAACGGGGGTGGGGCGAGCGCCGCATGACCGGGGTCACTGTAGGAGGCCAGCGGTGTTGCGCGGCAGCATCGCTCTCTCGACCGGAAGGCAGGGAACCCGACCGACCCACAAGCGTTGTATCTCTGCAGGATCTCGTGGCGCGGCGGAGACGGTCCGTGTGCTGGCGTCGAGACTCGGCGCCGTCGAGCGGGGAGGGGAGATCGTCACGAACATGGGGGAGACGATCGAGGAGGTCGAGCGTGCGGTCGCCGGCTGTCCGCGGCGACGCCTGTTCTTCGCCGAGTGGATCGACCCGCCGTTCTGCGCTGGGCACTGGCTCCCGGAGATGATCCGTCGGGCGTGTGGCATCGACGTCCTCGGCGTTGCGGGCGCGCCGTCGTATGCGACGACTTGGGAGCGGGTGATCGAGGCCGAGCCCGAGCCGGTTGTGATCGGCCCGTGTCGCTTCGACGCGGATCAGGCGGCCGAACGCGCAACCGGCCTCGAGCATCCGTTCCGGCACGTCGCGGTCGACGCCGACAGCTACTACTCCCGTCCCGCGCGGCTGGCAGACGGGGTGCGACAGCTCGGCCACCTGCTGCACCCAGATGCCGTCCCCGACCCCGGGATGCCCGCGATCGAAAGACGCGGAGCTTGGAACTCGGGCAACCAGATCCATATCGAAGACGAGGTAACCGAGTCGGACGGCTCCGGAGATGTCGGGGAGATCCTTCGAGCGGCGGTCGTGCCGACCCTGGTCGGTGACGCAACCCCTCGGGTCGGCGCCAGCGGCGTCGTGTCAGGGGAGGGCGGCTAGCCAGTACTCGATGGCGCCGGCGACCTCGTCCCAGCCTTCCTGCGCGATGATTCAGTGGGTGCGACCGGCGACCTCGTGGAAATCGGTACGGGCAGGCGAGCGTCGGTACTTGCGGTGGTTGCGCCGGTTGACCTTGGCCGGGACGATCCGATCGAGCTCGCCGGCGACGAGCAGGAGCGGCGCTCGATCCTTCTTGCCGAAGTCGACCCGGCTCGGGCTCTGCGGCGCAAGAAGGGAGAGCGCGGCCTGGAAGAACGGCCGACCCGTCTCGGGCGTGACGTGCCGGTCGTACAGTGCGCGAGCCTCGTCGGGCGGCAGCGTGTGCACGAAGGCGTACCGGAACTGCGCAGGCGACCAGCGGACCACGCGTCGCCAGCCGCGCCAGGTGAGGAGGACGCCCGCGAGGGAGCGCAGCGACGTCCACGTGACGGCGGGCACGCCGCGCGGCGGCGCCGAGTCGATGGCGACGCCGCAGGCGCCGAGCCCGCGATCGAGGAGGATCTGCACGACGAGACCGCCGAACGAATGGCCGACCAGCACAGGAGGCTGATCGAGGTCGCGCACGATCCGCTCGTAGTGATCAGTGATACCCGCCAGACCGAGGCCGGCGAGCGCCGACGGATCGCGGCGCACGGCCTCGATGCCACCCTCCTTCCCCGGCCAGGGCGGTGTCAGGCACGTGTAGCCGCGCTCCTGGAAGAACGGCACGAACCGCTCCCAGCACAGCGGGGTTACCCAAGCACCGTGCACGAAGACGATCGTACGGCTCTCCACCCTTCGATCCTACGCAGTCCGGCGCGACGCGAACCCGACATGCGCCGTTCGATCTGGCTGCGGCGCCAGCCGATTGCCGCCGCGGCCCGGAGGCCCTACGGTCGTAGCGCACCGTCACGCGAGCTGGAGACGAGGATGACCACCACGAGCCTGCGCTACGAGGTCGAGGGCCGCATCGCGAGGATCACGCTCAACCGGCCCGAACGGCTGAACGCGATCGACGACGCGATGCCGGGCGAGATCCGGCAGGCGGTGGAGGAGGCCAATGCGGACGACTCGGTGCACGTGATCGTCCTGCAGGGAGCCGGCCGCGCGTTCTGCTCCGGCTATGACCTGAAGCTGTACGCCGAGGGGCGGAGCGCTCGCGTCCACGAGGAGATGCCATGGGACCCGATGCGCGACTACAAGCTGATGAAGCGAAATACCGACGACTTCCTGTCACTCTGGCGCTCGTACAAGCCCACGATCTGCAAGGTGCACGGCGTCGCCGTGGGGGGCGGCAGCGACATCGCCCTCTGCGCCGACCTCGTGGTGATGGCCGAGGACGCCCGCATCGGCTACATGCCCGCCCGTGTCTGGGGGTGCCCGACGACGGCCATGTGGGTGTACCGACTCGGGGCGGAGCGTGCGAAGCGGATGCTGCTCTCGGGCGACACGGTCGACGGGCGCACCGCCGCGGAGTGGGGCCTCGTCTGCAAGACCGTCCCGGCGGCGGAGCTCGACGCCGAGGTCGACGCGCTCGCCGATCGGATCGCCGGCGTCCCGCGTAACCAGCTAATGATGCAGAAGCTGATGGTCAACCAGGCGTTCGAGAACATGGGTCTGCAGACCACCCAGATGCTCGCCACCCTGTTCGACGCCATCGCCCGCCATTCGCCCGAGGGGATGTGGTTCAAGCGGGAGGCCGAAGCGAGCGGCTTCCACGCGGCGGTCGACTGGCGCGACTCGGGGCGCTACCTGCCGGACGGCGAGGAGGCCCGCGCGCTCCTGCGAGCTCAGGATGACACGCGATGAGCAGACGCCTCGGGGAGTCGTACTGGCCTGCGGACGACAGCGCCGACGCCGACTCCGCCCCGGGGAGCGAACGAAGAAACGCCCGCCCGGCGGTGTCGGTCCGCCGAGCGGGCGCTAGCTTCGTGTGCCCGCCGACTCCTGTCAGTTGTTGGGGGGAGCGGCGCTGATCCCGCTGAGGATGGCGCCCGAATCACCCTCCACGGCCAGGTCGCCGAGCGAGACGATCCCGACCACCGAGCCGTCGTCGACGACCGGGATGCGCCGCAGCGCCTTCTCCCGCATCAGGTCGGCTGCCTCCTCGACGGTGGTGTCGGAATCGATGGTGGCGACGTCGCTGGTACAGATGTCGCCGAGGCGGGTGGTCGCCGGCTCCGACCGACCGGCGATCGCCTTCACCACGATGTCGCGGTCGGTGACGATCCCGCACAGCTCGCCGTTGCGTGACACCAGCACGTCACCGATGTCGTTGTCCCGCATGGCCTGCGCCGCTTCGACGATGCTGGCGTCATCGCCCAGCATGATCGGGTTGGGTGTCATGACCTGCCCGATGTTCATCGTTCGACCTCCCGGATCGCGTCGCCGCCCGTGGCGGCCTTCCGCCCCTCACCTACCCGGAGCCGCCGATGCTCAACCCCATCCCGGGAATCATCGCCCAAACGCCGCCCGGGGAAGGCGGCATCGGGTCCGGATAGGGTGCGGCCATGGTCACGCCACCCGCCACCACCGGCGCCCCATCCGGTGCGGTGCGGCAAGGTCTGGGTCTGCTGGGGCGCACCGCTCTCCAGTTCCGGGCGGATTCGTTCCGGTCGATCGGAGGCGCCCTGGTGTGGATGGCGGCGATCGTGGTGAGCCCGTACCTGATCAAGCTGATCGTCGACGATGCCCTGAAGGACGGCGACACCGGCATGCTGGTGCCGCTGGTGGCGATCCTGGTGACGGTGGGGCTGGTCCAGGCGGTCGGAATCGGGGTGCGCCGCTACTACGGCTTCCGGCTGTCCTATCGGGCCGAGGCCGACCTGCGCAACCGGATGTTCGCCCACCTGCAGCGGCTCGGGTTCCGCTTTCACGACGAGACCTCGACCGGCCAGCTGATGGCTCGGGCGTCATCCGATCTCTCCCAGGTGCGGTCGATGTTCGCCATGCTCCCCATCACCGTTGCCAACATCGGGATGTTCATCGCCGTCGCCGCGGTGCTGATCGTGATCGATCCCCTGCTGGGAACGGTGTCATCGCTGATCATCCCCTTGCTGTTCTTTGCATCCGCCCGATACGCCCGGAGGGTGATCGGGCTGTCGTTCGAGGTTCAGGAGCGGCTCGCCGACCTGTCCCAGGTGGTCGAGGAGACCGTTGGGGGCATACAGGTTGTCAAGGCATTCGGCCGGGAGGCAACCGAGCAGGCCCGGCTCGACGCCACCGCCGACCGGATCTACGACCGGACCATCGCCCTGGCCCGGGTGTCGTCCGGCTTCAGCCCGCTGTTCGAGTTGATCCCTTCGCTGGGAACGGTTGCCGTGCTCTGGTTGGGCGGGTTCCGGGTGATCGACGGCGCCATCACCATCGGAGATTTCGTCGCCTACACCCAGTATCTGATCATCCTGGTGCTCCCCATCAGGATCACCGGCTGGTTCTTCGCCAACCTGCCGAGGGCGGCGGCGTCTGCGTCCCGGGTCGAGCTGCTCCTCGGCACCGTGGCCGAACCGGGCGAGCCCGACGATCCGGTGCCGCTCCCCGACGGCCCAGGCGAGGTCGCCTTCGCCGAGGTGCGGTTCGGATACGGGCCCGTTCCGGTGCTCGACAGGGTCGACCTGCGCGTTCCGGGCGGGACCTCGGTGGCGCTGGTCGGTTCGACCGGGGCCGGTAAGACCACCCTTGCCTTCCTCATCCCGCGGTTCCACGACGTCGACGCCGGAGCGGTGCGGCTCGACGGGATCGATGTGCGCTCGATCTCGTTGGACGAGCTGCGGGGCGAGGTGGCGGTCGTGTTCCAGGAGTCGTTCCTGTTCTCATCCTCGGTGCGGGACAACATCGCCCTTGGTGCTCCCGACGCCACGGACGAGCAGGTCAGGGCGGCGGCGCGCCTGGCCCGCGCCCACGACTTCATCTGCCGACTCCCCGAGGGATACGACACGGTGGTAGGGGAGCGGGGTCACAGCCTGTCCGGCGGTCAGCGGCAGCGGGTCGCCCTGGCTCGGGCGGTGCTGCGCGACCCGCGGGTGCTGATCCTCGACGACGCCACTTCGTCGGTGGACGCCGTGGTCGAGGCCGAGATCCAGGAGGCGTTGCGTCAGGTGATGGCGGGCCGCACCACGGTGATCATCGCCCACCGCACCTCGACCCTGGCCCTGGTCGACCAGGTGGTGTTCCTCGACCGGGGGCGGATCGCCGCCGTCGGCCCCCACGGGCTGCTCCTCGCCACCGAGCCCCGGTACGCCGAGGTGCTGGCGAGCGGCGACGCCGCCGCCACCGACGGTGAGGCGGTGTCGTGAAGTACCTGTCGTCTGCCGGGGTGAGGGCGGAGCAGCCGGGGAAGCTGCTGCGACGGGCGGCGGGTATGTCCCGACATCTGCTGTGGCCGGCGGTCGGCGCGTTCGGGGTGACGGCGCTTGCCACCGTCGCCAGGTTGCTCGGTCCCCTGGTGGTCGGCGGCGGCATCGACGCCGGCATCGACGCCGGCGACAAGGCTGCGATCACCAGGGCGGCCGTCGCCTACCTGGGACTGCTGGCGGTCCAGTACGTCGCCGCGCGCTGGTCGCAGCTCGCCGTGGCGACGGTGGGCGAGCGGTTTCTCAAGATGCTGCGGTCCCGCCTCTTCGGGCACCTCACCCGGCTCGACATGGGCTTCTACGACGAGGCCAAGACCGGGGTGCTGGTGAGCCGGATGACCTCGGACATCGAGTCGATGACCGAGTTCGTCAACGAGGGGGCGGTGCTCACCCTCACCAACCTGCTCACCGCGGTCGGGGTGGCGATGGCGATGGTCATCGTCGACCCGCCCCTGGCGCTCGGCGTCTTCGTCGTCATCGCCGCTCTCATCGCAGTGTCGGTGCTGTTCTCGAGGCAGGTGGCGGAGGCGTACGAGCAGGTGCGGGAGCGTATCGGACGGGTGCTGGCCGGGCTCCAGGAGGGGATCACCGGGGTCAGGGTGGTCCAGGCCTTCACCCAGGAGTCGGCGCAGGCGTCCGACTTCGCCAGGACCAACGAGCGCTACGTCGAGGCGAGCATGGCCGCCGCCTGGGCCATCTCGTGGTACTTCCCGGTGGTGGCCTTCCTGCGGATCGTCGGGATAGGGCTGGTGCTCCTGTTGGGCGGGCGCCGGGTGGTCGACGGCGGGCTCAGCTTCGGTGATCTGGTGGCGCTACTGCTCTACGTCAACTGGTTCTTCGAGCCGATCATCAACCTGGCCAACGTGTACAACCTGCTCCAGGCGGCGCTGGCGGCGCTGGGGAAGGTGTTCTCCCTGCTGGACCGGCAGCCCGCCGTGTCGGAGCGCCCCGCCGCCTCCGATCTGTCCGGCCCGGTCGTGGGGGAGCTGGTGCTCGATGGGGTCACCTTCGGCTACGGCGACCAGCCGGTGCTCGAGGAGGTCTCGCTCCGGGTGCCGCCGGGCCAGCGTCTCGCCGTCGTCGGCGAGACCGGCGCCGGGAAGTCGACCATCGCCAAGCTGCTCATGCGGTTCTACGACCCCGACCGGGGCCGGGTGACCATCGACGGGAACGACCTGCGCGACCTGACCTTCGCCGCCAGAGCCGGGGCGATCACCCTGATCCCGCAGGACGGGTTCCTGTTCAACGGCACCCTCCGGGAGAACCTGCGCTACGGCAAGCCGGACGCCACCGACCGGGAGGTGTGGGACGTGTTCCGGGCGATGGGGATCGCCGACTGGGTCGAGTCGCTCCCCGACGGCCTCGACACCGATGTCCAGGAGCGGGGAAGCCGTTTCTCGGCGGGCGAGCGCCAGCTGGTGGCCCTCGGCCGGGCCCTCCTCGCCGATCCAGGGGTGGTGGTGCTCGACGAGGCCACCTCCAACCTCGACCCGGAGACCGAGGTCAGGATGGAGGGGGCGCTGCGGGTGCTGCTCGCCGGCCGCAGCGCGGTGGTCATCGCCCACAAGCTCCGATCGGCGGAGCGGGCCGACCGGGTGGTGATGATCGATCGCGGTCGGGTCGTCGCCGACGGGACGCACGACGAGCTGGTGGCGACCCACCCCGCATACCGGTACCTGGTCGAGGTGTGGGAGCGGGGCAAGGCCTGATCCTCGCCCGCACGACGGGCGGATGATGCGGGTATCAGCCGCCCTGAGATCGACGGGACCACGGCCGCACGGCAGGTGGCGGGAGGGCAGTGGCCGCCGTGGCAGAATCGTCGCCATGGCAGAGCCCTCCGCGCCCCGCACCACCGTCCGCAGGCTGGCCGAGCGCGGCGTCTACCACCGCGCCGCCATCGATGCCGTGCTCGACGAGGCGCTGATCTGCCACGTCGGGTTCATCATCGAGGGCGGCCCCGTGGTCATTCCCACCATCCACGCCAGAAGTGGGGACGTCCTCTACCTGCACGGCTCGCCCGCCAGCCGGATGCTGCGCTCGATGCGCTCGGGCGACGAGGTGTGCGTCGCCGTCACCCTGGTCGACGGGCTGGTGATGGCCCGGGCCCCGTTCCACAGCTCGATGAACTACCGCTCGGTGGTGCTGTTCGGTGAGCCCCGCATGGTCGACGACCCCGACGAGCTGTGGGAGGCGTTCACGGTGCTGACCGAGCACGTCGCCCCAGGTCGGTGGGCCGACAGCAGGCTCCCCAACCAGAAGGAGATCCGGGGGACGCTGGTGGTGGCGGTGCCCATCGACCAGGCCTCGGCCAAGATCCGCACCGGGCCGCCCGGAGACGACGAGGAGGACTACCACCTGCCCATCTGGGCCGGTGTGGTGCCGCTCCGCCTCGAGGCAGGGGCGCCCATCCCCGATCCCCGCCTCGCCCCCGGGATCGAGCCTCCCCCGTACCTCACCGGCTACCGCAGACCGGGCACGGACGGCTGACCGTCACCAGGAGCGGGTGGCGGGATCGACGTTGCCTCCGGTCAGCACGACCCCGACCCTGCGCCCGGCGATGTCGGCGTGGCGCAGCCCGGCGATCACCACCGCCGAGCTGGGCTCGATCGGCCAGCCGAGCTGGTCCCAGCACAGGCGAAGGGCGTGGGTGATCTCGTCCTCGGTGACGGTGACGATGGTCTCGACATGTTCGGCGATAATCGAGAAGGTGCGGGCAGACAGCGAGGTGAGCAGCCCGTGGGCGATGGTGTCGGGGGCGGTCTGGGGGATCAAGGTGCCGGCGGCGAGCGACCGGGCGGCGTCGTCGGCGCCCCGCGGTTCGGCCCCGATCACCCGGAGGCGTTGGTCGATCCCGTGGGTGGCGAGCGACGTGCCCGAGATCAGCCCGCCACCGCCCACCGGGGTCATCACCGCCTCGAGGTCGGGCGCCTCGTCGAGCAGCTCCATGGCGGCGGTCCCCGCCCCGGCGATGACATCCGGGTTGTCGTAGGGGTGGATCTCGGTGGCGCCGGTCCGTGCGATCACCTCGGCGACGGTGTTCTCCCGCGCCGCCAGGGTCGGCTCGCACTCGACGATGGTGGCGCCGTACCTGGCAACGGTCCGCTTCTTCAGGTCGGGGGCGTTCGAGGGCATCACCACCGTAACCGGGATTCGGCGGATCGACCCGGCCATGGCCAGGGCGGCGGCGTGGTTGCCCGAGGAGTGGGCGATCACCCCGCGGCTCGCCGCCTCGTCGCCTAGGAGGAGCACGGCGTTGGTGGCGCCGCGCAGCTTGAAGGCGCCCATCGGCTGGAGGTGCTCGGCCTTGGCCCACACCCGGCAACCCGCCCAGGTGTCGAGCCGGTCGTCGTGCAGCACCGGGGTCCTGGCGACGTGGGGGGCGATGCGGTCGGCCGCCGCAACCACGTCGGCGAACGTCACCCCTATCGGGTCGCTCACGTGGCGTTCCGTCGGTCGCGCCACGCCAGCCAGCCCGGCACGGTCGTCATGTCGTAGTCGGGGCCGCTGAGCCCGATGGTGAACTGGCGGAACCCGAGCTCGTACAGGCCGTCTGCGCTCTCCGGTGCCGCCCCCGCCCGCACCCCGGTCGACCGCTCGATCTCCTCTGTCGGCCGCCCGATCTCGGCGCACCATCGGTCGAGCACCTTGGACTTGTGGGCAAGGGTCTCGGCGTTGCCGAAGGCGTGCCACACGTCGGCGTGGCGGGCGGCCAGCCTCAAAGTCTTGCGCTCGCCGCCGCCGCCGATCATCAACGGGATCTTCCGGGTCGGCGCCGGGTTGAGCCTGGCCAGCCGCTCCTCGATGGCGGGGAGGGAGGAAGCGAGGTGGGCCAGCCTGGTGCCGGGGGTCCCGAAGTCGTAGCCATACTCGTCGTAGTCCTTCTCGAACCAGCCGGCCCCGATGCCGAGGATGAGGCGCCCTTGCGAGATGTGGTCGACGGTGCGCGCCATGTCGGCGAGCAGGTGGGGGTTGCGGTACGAGTTGCAGACGACGAGCGCTCCGATCTCCACCCGGTTCGTCTGCTCCGCCCAGGCGCCGAGCATGGTCCAGCACTCGAAGTGCTTGCCGTCGGGGTCGCCGCTGAGCGGGAAGAAGTGGTCCCAGTTGTACACCACGTCGATGCCGAGGTCCTCGGCCTTGGCGACCGCGTTGCGGATGGAGGCGTAGTCGGCGTGCTGCGGCTGGAGCTGGATCGCGATGCGGACCCGGGGCATGGTGTTCCTGTGGGTGGTGGCGGAGGCGGGTTTCGCCAAGCTAGCCGCCGCCCAGCACCGGCTCGACAACTTTGAGCGCTTCACCTCGCCTAACGGTGTGAGGCGCTCAAAGTTTCCCCACCCGCTGGTGCCCACCGTGTAGCGTGCCCGCGATGGACATCACGGTCCGCCCCGCCACCCAGGAGGAGCTGCCGGCTGTCTTCCGCGCCCTGGTGCGCGGCTTTGGCGACGACCCTGAGCCCGACGACCGCGACGGCGAGCGGCTGTGGGCGGTGCTTCCCGCCGAGCGCACCGTGGTCGCCCTCGACCGGGATCGCATGGTCGGCACCCTGGGTGATTACGACATGCGGCTCGTCGTCCCCGGGGGCGCCCGGGTGGCCATGGGCGGTACCACCATCATCACCGTCGCCCCCACCCACCGGCGGCGGGGCGTGTTGCGGGCGATGATGGCGTTCCACCTCGACGCGGTGGCGGGGAGGGGCGATCCGCTCGCCGGACTGTGGGCCTCGGAGACCCCCATCTACGGCCGGTTCGGCTACGGGTGTGCCGCCGACGGCGTCGATTACACCTTCCGCGGTTCCCATGTGGTGCTCCCCCCGCCGCCGGACGTGACCGTGGAGTTGCTCGACGACGACCCGATCGAGGTGCTCCCGGCCGTATACGAGCGGGTGGCGGGGCGACCCGGTACCTACGAGCGGACCACGGAGTGGTGGCGGAACCACACGCTGCGCGATGACCCCCACCGGCGTCGCGGCAAGTCGGCGCTGCGCCATGCCGTCGCCAGGCGGGCGGGAGAGGGGGTCGGCTACGTGACCTACCGCCAGAAGCAGGACTGGGAGCGGGTCCCCGAGGGCACCGTTTCGGTGCAGGCGCTGTTCGCCGCCGACACCGGGGTGCGCCGGGCGCTGGTCTCGTTCGTGGCCAACATCGACCTCTACCCCAAGGTGACCATCTGGAACCAACCGGTCGACGACCCGCTGGTGTGGGAGGTGGAGAACCGACGCGAGCTGGTCAGCGAGGTCTCGGACTCGATCTGGATCCGGATCATGGATGTCCCGGCCGCTCTCACCGCCCGAACCTACGAGACCGACGGCAGCATCATTGTCGGCATAACCGATTCGACCCGTCCGGCCAACACGGGCGCCTACGAGCTGGTGGTAACAGGCGGGCCGGCGAGGTGCTCACCCACCGGCGCCGAGCCGTCGGTGTCGATGGACATCCGGGAACTGGGTGCGCTGTACCTGGGCGGTCGCAACGCGGTCACCCTGCAGCGGGCCGGCCTGATCGAAGGCACCCGTTTCGCCGTTTCCCACCTCGACCGCCTCTTCCGCACCGTCGCCGCCCCCTGGTGCCCCGAGATCTTCTGAGACTCGGGTTCGGGAGGCGAGGCCCGGCTCTGTCCCGTTCCTTGCCCCTCCCATTGGGAGGGTTGGCGAGGCCTTGCGAGCCGGGGCGGGATACCGAAGACTCGCGGCCAATCCGGCAGCCTTCCCCCGGGCGAAGCCGGGCGGGTGGGATACCGAGGCCTGCGGCGCGGTCGGGAGAGGAGTAGGGCTACAGGCGTTCCAGGGCTTCGAGGCGCTGGACCTCTGCGGCTGTCTGGGAAGCGGGTCGGCCGGATGGGACCGTCACGGATGGGATGCCGCCGGCGTCGCCTACCCCGGCCCTTATCGCCTGGTCCTCGACCACGATGATCCTGGAGACGGCGGCATCGACCAGACCCTCGATCCAGGCGTCGACCACCTCCTGCGGGGTGGCGGCGAACGACCGCTCCCGGTCATCGCCTGCGGCGGCGACGACGGCGATGGCACAGAAAGCCCGCATCGCCGCCCCGCCCACGTGGGATCCGTCCGACACGTCACCCATGGCGACCTTCACCCCGCGCTCCCTGAGCATCGCCGCCTCGGCGGGGTCGGTGACGAAGGCTCGCACCTCGGCGACGTGGGGGATGAGGACGTCGACGATGGCGCGGCCCACGGGGGTGTCTGCTCCGATCACGATCACCGGCATGGGCTCAGCGTAGGGGGCGGCGTGACCACGTTTGAGCCGAGGGCCATCACCCCGTACACTGCCCCACCTGCATAATCATCAGACTATGCGCATACTCTCGGAGGGGGAGCCCGCGTGGACCGTCGATGGCCGCTGGTCGATCCGTCGGTGACCCGAGACGCCTGCGGCGTCGGGTTCATTGCCGACCGCCACGGCCGTTCCACCCACCGCCTCCTCCGCACCGCGGTCACCTGCCTGCACAACCTCGATCACCGCGGCGCCCGCTCCGCAGACGGCACCGGCGATGGGGCCGGCATCATGACCCGGCTGCCCTACCGGCTCCTGGCCCGCGAGCTACACGCCGCAGGCCTCCCGGTTCCCGACCCGCTGTCGCTCGGGGTGGTCATGGTCTTCCTTCCCCCCGGCCACGAGGAGGCGGCCCGCGGCCACATCGCCGCCACGATGGCAGACGAACGCATCGACCTGCTGTTGTGGCGCCGGGTCCCGGTGGGCCCGATGGCGCTGTCGGAGACCGCCCGCCGTTCGATGCCGGTGATCGCCCAGGCGCTGGTCGCCGTCGACGATGACGATCCCGACCGGTTCGAGCGTCGGCTGTTCCTGGCCAGACGCCGCATCCGTCGCACGCTTCCAGACGGCCTCGTCGGGACCTTCGTGGTCTCGGCGTCCTGTCGCACCGTGGTGTACAAGGGTCTCTTCACCGCGGCGCGCATCGACGACTTCTACTGGGACCTGAAGGACCCGACCTTCGAGACCGACTTCGCCATCTTCCACCAGCGCTATTCCACCAACACCGAACCGGCGTGGGCCCTGGCCCAGCCGTTCCGGATGCTGGCCCACAACGGGGAGATCAACACCATCCAGGCCAACCGCTCGTGGATGGAGGCGCGCAGCCAGAACCTGTCCAACGCGGTGTGGGGCGACCGCACCGACGACCTCCGCCCCCTGGTGGCGCAGTCGGGGAGCGACTCGGCCGGTCTCGACAACGCCTTCGAGGTGCTGGTGCGTTCGGGTCGGACCATCGCCCACGTCAAGGAGATGCTGATCCCGTCTGCGTGGGAGAACGTCCCCGATCTCGACCCCGACCTGCGTGCCTTCTACGAGTACCACGCCTTCCTCACCGAGCCTTGGGACGGCCCCGCCGCCATCGCCGCCTCCGACGGCAGGCATGTCATCGCCGGGCTGGATCGCAACGGGCTCAGGCCGGCTCGGTGGACGGTCACCCCCGAGGTGATCATCGTGGCCTCCGAGGCCGGGATCGCCCCCGCCGAGGAGATCGAGGCGGAGCGCACCGGCCAGCTCGGACCGGGCGAGATCGTCCGGGTGGACCTGGCCACCGGGGAGATCGCCTTCGACGACCGGGTCAAGCGGGACCTGGCCGGGCGCGCCCCGTACGCCGACTGGATCAGCACCGAGACCAACTACGTGCGCCACCCGTTCGACCCGCTCCAGGACGAGCGGTTCGACCCCGAGCGGCTGGCCCGAGTGTTCGGCTACACCGCGGAGGAGCGCCGGCTGATCCTGGAGCCGATGGCGCTGGGCGTCGAGCCGGTGCTGTCGATGGGCAACGACACCGGGCTGGCCGTCCTGTCCGCCACCCCGCAGCGGATCAGCCGCTACTTCCACCAGGCGTTCGCCCAGGTGACCAACCCGCCGATGGACCCGATCCGGGAACGCCTGGTGATGTCGCTGCAGACATACGTGGGGAGGCGGGGTTCGATCCTGGAGGAGACCAGGCAGCAGGCCCACCTGATGGAGCTCTCGTCGTGCGTGCTCAGCGACGCCGAGATCGAGCGTCTGCGCAGCTCGACCGACCCAGGGTTCCGGGCGATCTGGGTCCGCGCGCTGTTCCCTGCGGGGAGCGGGGCCGAGGGGCTGCGTCGGGCCATGGTCGACCTCGGCGACCGGGTGGAGATGGCGGTCCGCTCCGGGGCCACGATCCTGATCCTCTCCGACCGCGAGGTCGACGCAGATCACGCCCCGGTGCCGATGGCGCTGGCCGTTGGCGCCGTCCACCACCGGCTGATCGAGTCGGGGCTGCGGCTCGGCGCTTCGATCGTCGCCGTGTCCGGCGAGCCGCGCGACCCACATGACCTGGCCTGCCTCATCGGCTTCGGGGCATCGGCGGTGAACCCGTATCTCGCCATCGAGGAGGTGCGGGCGATGGCCGAGCGCGGCGACGTCGCCGTGGGGGTGGTCGAGGCCCAGGAGAACTACCGGGCCGCCCTGGAGAAGGGCCTGCTCAAGATCATGTCGAAGATGGGGATCTGCACCATCGCCTCGTACCGGGGGAGCGAGCTGTTCGAGGCGATCGGGCTCGACCCCGAGGTGTGCGACCTGGCCTTCCGCTACGTGTCCCGCCGGGTGGGAGGCGCCGGGTTCGAGCGGATCGCCGCCGACACCGAGGCCAGGCACGCCTCGTTCACCGGCGGCGCCGAGGATCCGGGCGGGTTCTACAAGCACCGCAGGGGTGGGGCGCCCCACCCCTGCGGGCCCAAGGCGGTGCTGGCGTTGCAGAAGGCGGTGCGCCACGACGATCCCGCCCGGTGGCAGGAGTTCGTGGCGCTGGTGGAGACCGAGCGTCCCCCGCTCGAGCTGCGCGACCTGCTCACCGTCCGGCCGCTCGGTCCGCCGATCCCGGTTGACGGGGTGCAGTCGGTCGACCAGGTCATGCGACGGTTCACCACGGCGGCGATGTCGCTGGGGGCGCTGTCGGCCGAAGCCCACGAGACCCTGGCCGAGGCGATGAACTACCTGGGCGGGCTGTCGAACTCGGGAGAGGGGGGCGAGGACCCGGCTCGGTTCGGGACCCCGCGCAGCTCGTCGATCAAGCAGGTAGCCAGCGGCCGCTTCGGGGTGACACCCGGGTACCTGGCCTCGGCCGAGGAGCTGCAGATCAAGATCGCCCAGGGCTCCAAGCCCGGTGAGGGAGGCCAGCTCCCCGGGCACAAGGTATCGGTGGAGATCGCCAGGCTGCGTCACACCGAGCCGGGGGTGACCCTGATCTCCCCGCCGCCCCATCACGACATCTATTCGATCGAAGACCTAGCCGAGCTGATCCACGACCTCAAGGTGTTCAAGCCGCTGGCGCGGGTGTCGGTCAAGCTGGTCTCCGGCCCCGGGGTGGGGACCATCGCCGTCGGGGTGGCCAAGGCGCTGGCCGACGTGGTCACCATCTCGGGCAACGGTGGCGGCACCGGGGCGTCGCCGCTGGTGTCGATCAAGCACGCCGGGTCGCCGTGGGAGCTCGGTCTGGTCGAGGCCCACCAGTACCTGGTCGCCAACGGGCTGCGCCACAGCATTGTGGTGGAGACGGACGGCGGTCTGCGGACCGGGCGCGATGTCCTGGTCGCCGCCCTGCTCGGCGCCGACCGCTACGGGTTCGGCACCGTCCCCCTGCTCGCCCTGGGCTGCAAGATGGTGCGGCAGTGCCACGAGAACACCTGTCCGGTGGGCATCGCCACCCAGGACGAGACCCTGCGTGCCAAGTACTCGGGGTCGGTGGAGCAGGTGATCACCCTGTTCCGTCACATCGCCGAGGATGTGCGCTCCCGTCTCGCCTCCATGGGGGCTCGTTCGCTCGACGAGGTCGTGGGCCGGGCCGATCTGCTCGCCCCGGTCGATCCCGACCACCCGGTGGCCAGGGCATTCGTCTCCCTGCTGGAGCGGGCCGACTTCGCCGACGTGAGTGCCGCCCGCACCGACCGCTCCTTCCGCACCGTGGCCCGGTCGCCGGTGGGGGACCAGCTCGCCGTCGAGGGCGGGCGCATCGCCGCCGTCAAGGGCCACGTCCAGCTCGCCTACCCGATCGAGAACACCGACCGCGCCGTCGGCACCAGGCTGGCCGGTGAGGTGGCGGCGATGGTCGGCGACGCCGAGCCCCCCGGCACCGTCGACGTCCGCCTGTCGGGCACCGCCGGACAGAGCCTGGGCGCCTTCCTGGTACCGGGGGTTTCGCTGCGGCTGTCGGGCACCGCCAACGACTACGTGGCCAAGGGGATGGCGGGGGGGACGATCGTCGTCGTCCCCGCGGTGTCCGACCGCACCTCGATCCCGCACGGAGCGGGTAACGCCTGCCTGTACGGGGCGACCGGGGGCCGGCTGTTCATCGCCGGCGGCGTCGGTCAGCGGTTTGCGGTGCGCAACTCGGGGGCGACCGCCGTGGTCGAGGCGGCCGCCGAGCACGCCTGCGAGTACATGACCGGGGGCACCGTCGCCCTGCTCGGACCGATCGGGCGCAACATCGCCGCCGGGATGACCGGCGGCACCCTGTTCGTGTGGGACCCGGATCACACCGTACGGGGGCGGCTCTCCGACTCGGCACCACCGGCGTCCCGGCTGGGCCGGGCCGATGCCGATGCGCTACGGGAGCTGGTCGAGGACCACGTCTCCCTCACCGGGAGCCCCCGGGTGCTGGCGCTGCTACGCAACTGGGAGCGGGCGACGGCTTCGTGCTGGGTGGTGCGTCCGGTGGGGCCGCCCGGGGTCGATGTCACCGCGGATCGTGCCTCCGCCGGGGTGGGGATGATCACGGTCGGGCCGTGACCCGGGGTCGTCGTCGCCCCCGATCTGACGTCACACGGCAAACTTTGAGCGACTCACCCCGTCAGGCAGTGTCACGCGCTCAAAGTTGCGTCCGCTCCGGACCTGTACGGCAAACTTTGAGCGACTCACACCGTCAGGCAGTGTCACGCGCTCAAAGTTCGAGGTCGACTGCCGCCGGCTCGGGCTGGGCGACGACCCCGCCCGGGTCTTCCTCGACCGGGGTCGGGTCGCCGTCAACGATGGGCTCGCCTTCGGTCCGCAGGGGGCTGGATTCGTCAGGGTCAACCTGGCCACCCCCCACCCCATCCTCGAGGAGGCGGTGCGGCGGATGGGCGCCGCCCTGTGATCATGCGAGCCCGCCGGGAAGGGCATGAAACCTTGCTTCCCAGCGTTGCCATGAGGCCGCAGGTGTGGGACAATACACCTACGGCGGTAGTGGAAAATGGCAGGGAGTCCTGCCCGAGGAGTTGAACCGATGACAACCGTAGACATCGATCTCGGCAAGTATGCGCTCGGCTGGTCCGACGCCGAGGACTATGTCTTCAAGCCGGAGAAGGGCCTCAACGAGGAGATCATCCGCGAGATGTCGCGGATCAAGAAGGAGCCGCAGTGGATGCTCGACTTCCGGCTCAAGGCCTACCGGCGGTTCCTCCGCAAGCCGGTGCCCACCTGGGGCGGCGGCGGGGCCCTCAACGACATCGACTTCGACGACATCTACTACTACATCAAGCCCATGGCCGGACAGGCCAAGGACTGGGACATGGTCCCGGACTCGATCAAGAACACCTACGAGAAGCTGGGCATCCCCCAGGCCGAGCGCAAGTACCTCGCCGGGGTGACGGCTCAGTACGAGTGCCTCCGTGGCGACGCCAGGGTCTACACCGCGACCAGGGGGATGGTGCCCATCAAGGAGATCGCCCCCGGTGACAGTGTCTTCGCCCTCGACGAGGACACGGGCGAGCTGATCGAGGCGCCGGTGCGGTCGGCCGCCCAGACCGACGTCCGCCAGACCTATCGGATCACGGTCGGCGGTCGGTTCCGTCGCTCCATCCACGCCACCGACAACCATCCGTTCCTGGTCCTCGAGGACGCCAGGAAGCCGGGACGCCAGCGCGCCCGCTACCAGCGGCGCTGGAAGACGGTCGCCGAGCTGCGGGTGGGCGATCTCGTCGCCGTCGCCCGAGATCTCCCCGACTACGGCGAGTCCGCACGCCTGCTCGACCACACCGACCCCACCCACCGGTTTCCCGAGAGGTCGAGCGTCGATCTGATGTGGTTGCTCGGGCTGTGGCTCGGCGACGGGTACCTGCGCTACGAGCCCCACAACGGCACCTACCGGGTAGAGATCGCCATTCCCGACACTCAGCCCGAGCTGCGGGCCGAGGTGGTCAGGATCGTCGACGAGCTGTTCGGGCTTCGCTGTACCACCCCGGACGCACTCCGCGTCAACGTCGCCTCGAAGAGCCTGGTGGAGTGGCTGATGCTCAACGGCGTCGACGGCCACGCCCTCACCAAGCGGATTCCCGATTGGGTGTTCGGTCTGCCCACCGCCGAGCGGCTCGCCTTCCTGGGGGGCTACCTCGACGCAGACGGCTACGTGCAGAGGCCCGAGAAGTCGGCGGCGACCTCGATCACGTCCGGCAATCATGCGCTGCTCGAAGACGCCGCCGAGCTGGCCATGCTCTCCGGCCTGCGGGTTGCAGGGCCGTGGGAGTTCACCTCCAAGCACCCGAACGACCCGGCTCGACGCATCACCGCATTCCGGCTCGGACTGGCCGGTGCGGTCGATCGCCTCGACGTTCGGCACCCTCTCAAGGCGGCGCGCATCGGGGCGGCGGCGTATCGCCAGAGCGACACCGCGGCCCGGGGTGCCACCTTCCGCGCCCACACCACCTCGACCCTGGGCTTCGCCCGGGTGGTGGGGATCGAGGAGGCCGATGTCGCTGCGGTGTACGACATCGAGATCGACGGCCCGCACAACTTCGTGGCCGAAGGCATCGTGGTCCACAACTCAGAGGTGGTCTATCACCGCAACCGGGAAGACCTCGAGGGGATGGGGGTTCTGTTCACCGACATGGACACCGCGGTGCGCGAGTACCCCGAGATCGTCCAGGAGTACTTCGGGACGATCATCCCGCCCAACGACAACAAGTTCGCCGCCCTCAACTCGGCGGTGTGGTCGGGTGGCTCGTTCATCTACGTCCCGCCGGGCGTTCATGTCGACCAGCCGCTCCAGGCGTACTTCCGGATCAACGCCGAGAACATGGGGCAGTTCGAGCGGACGCTGATCATCGTCGACGAGGGCGCCTACTGCCACTACGTCGAGGGCTGCAGCGCCCCGGTCTACTCCAGCGACTCGCTGCACTCGGCCGTGGTCGAGATCGTGGTCAAGGAGGGCGGCCGCTGCCGCTACACCACCATTCAGAACTGGTCGACCAACGTCTACAACCTGGTCACCAAGCGGGCCGCCGCCTACCGCAACGCCACCATGGAATGGATCGACGGCAACATAGGATCCAAGCTCACGATGAAGTACCCGTCGGTGTGGCTGATGGAGCCCGGCGCCCACGGCGAGGTGCTGTCGATCGCCTTTGCCGGCGAGGGCATGCATCAGGATGCCGGGGCCAAGATGGTCCATGTCGCCCCCGACACCACGTCGCTGATCACCTCCAAGTCGATCTCCAAGGATGGGGGTCGGTCGGGCTACCGCGGTCTGGTCAGGGTCGAGCCGGGCGCCACCAACGCCCGGTCGTTCGTCCGTTGCGACGCCCTGATCCTCGACGAGCATTCCCGCTCGGACACCTATCCCTACATGGAGATCGAGGAGTCCAACACCCAGATCGGCCACGAGGCGACGGTGTCGAAGGTGGGTGAGGAGCAGCTCTTCTACCTGATGAGCCGCGGGCTCACCGAGGCCGAGGCCACCTCGATGATCGTGGCCGGGTTCATCGAACCGATCGTCAAGGAGCTGCCGATGGAGTACGCCGTCGAGCTCAACCGGCTGATCGAGCTGCAGATGATCGGCGCCGTCGGCTGAGCAGCCACGTTCCCCTCCCCCAACGGGGGAGGGTGGCCGCCGGAGGCGGACGGGTGGGGAGTGCTATCGATCGGCCGCACCGAGATCGAGCCTCCGCCCCGACCATGTCACCACGACGAGTTCCTGCGGCCGTTCCCCCAAGGGAACACCACGAGGTTGCCCACCGGAACCGAACCACCGGACTCCTCGACGAGGCGCCGCACCTCGGGTGTGATGGTGCCGTCGGCCACCAGGGTGGTGTCACTCCCGTGACCGGAGACCTCGAGGCGAAGGCTCAAACCTCGGCCCTCGACAACGGACGGGGGCGCACAGGTCAGGGCGGCGGCCCACTCGGATGACCCCGTGTCTTGCCCGGCGATCAGGCATATGGCACCGGCCTCGTCCGTGGCCACCCAGTAGGTCGTGCGGACCCTCGAAGAGCAGGCGCGAGGAACCTGCGTCAACGGTGTTTTCGGCGCGGGGACAGCCTCGACGTCAACAGCATCGGCGGCGACCGGGTCTCGTCCCAGGAGACCTACGACGGACTCGGCACCGGCATCCCTGCCAGCCAACTCCGTTCCGGTGGCGCAGGCAGTCAACGCGGTGGCGATGAGCACCACCGCGGCGAGGTGCCCGCGACGGGCGGAGAAGTGATCAACCCAAGTCACCCGAGTGTGGCCCCTGCGCCATGTGCGTGGAGCACGGGATCGACCGTGGCATATTCTACGTCGATGCCCCTTCCAGGCCAGGATGCAAGGCGGTCAGTCCGGGCGGGTCATTCGGGGCCGACCGGGTCCACCACGTCCTCGAGCAGCGGGCTCAGCTCCTTCCAGCCGGGAAGGTGGTCGAGATCGGTGACGTCGATGGCGGCCAGATGCCGGGTGGTCGGCCCACCGCTGGTGTCGAACGCCCGGGCCCTCCGGATCAGTTCGGACGACGCCGCATCCAGCCTGCGGTGCTGGGCCAGGTGCTCCGTCCACGATCCGAGGATCACCATCTCGGTCATCCGGTGGACCTCGTCGACGTTGCGGTAGAGCCGCCAGCGCAACGCCCCGGTGCGGAGCCGGACCAGCCTCACCTGGTTCATCGTCTCCAGGAACTCCTCGAGGTCCTCGTCGGCGATCATCCAGGTGTTGAGCACCAGCACCGGGCTCCCGGCGACGGCCACCGGATGCGGGGCCGGGGTGAAGTCGCCCTCGTGGTCGATCTCGGCCACCTCGTCGAGCGAAGGGACCCGCAGCCGGGTGGTGGCCGCACCGAGTATCACCCCCGCCACCGACATCCAGGTGATGGCGGCGGCGGTGCCGATCCCCTCGCCCAGACCGCCGGCGAGGAGCGCCCCCAGCGGCAAGATCCCGGTAAAGGCCAGCATGTAGAGGCTCATCGCCCGGCCCCGCACCCACGGAGGGGCAAGCAGCTGAACGGTGGCGTTGAGGGTGGCCAGGGTCCACACCCAGAACAGCCCGCTGACGGCGATGGCCAGCCCGGCCAGGATGGGGGTGGGAGCCAGCCCGACCCCGATCCCGGCGAGGCTGAAACCGATCATCGACAGCGGGACCATCCTCCCCCCGAGGTGGGCGCCGACCCTCGGTCGGGTGAACGCCCCCACCAGGGCGCCGACGCCCATCGTGCCGAGCAGCACCCCGTACATCAGCTCGCCGCCCCCGAGCACGTCCTGGGTCAGGTTGGGGAGCACCGCCTGGATGGCGGCGGAGGTGACGGCGAACCCGGCGGCGATCAGCAGCAGGGTCCGGAATACCGGGGTGTAGCGGGCGAATCGGATCCCGGTGGCGACCGCGCTCCCCACCCTGGTGGTCTCCCCGGCCCGGAAGGCGCCGCCGAGCGACAGGATCACCCCGATGACCCCGATGTAGCTGAGGGCGTTGAGGGCGAAGGCGGTCTGCGGCCCCCAGATGGCGACCACCAGCCCGCCCATCGCAGGGCCGACCGCCCTGGCCACGTTGAACGCCACCGAGTTGAGGGCGACGGCGCTGGCCACCATGCCCCTGGGGACCAGGTCGGGGACCATCGCCTGCCAGGCGGGGAGGTTGAAGGCGAGGCCGGTCCCCAGCAGCAGACCGAGACCGAGCAGGGCGGGGGCGGGGAGGCGGTCCATCACGTGTAGCACCGCCATCGCCACCGCAGACGATCCCATCACCACCTGGGCGGCGAGCAGCAGCTTGCGCCGGTCCACCACGTCGGCAAGGGCGCCGGCGTGGAGGGCGAAGAAGAGCAGAGGGAGCGTGGTCGTGGCCGACATCGCCGCCACCCACAGCGGCGATCCGGTCAGCTCGAGCATCAGCCAGCCGGCGGCCACCGACTGCAGAAACGATCCGACGTTGGACACCACCGACGCCAGCCACAACGCCCGGAACTGGGGCACGCGCAACGGCGCGACGGCGGAGGAGGACATGACGGCCAACGCTACCGCCCCACCCCGCCTCCCCGGCGCCGCCCCGGGATCGGGCCGTTACCCTCGACGCCGATGCGGATCGTCGTGGCCGAATGCACCGTTGACTACGAGGGAAGGCTCGCCGCCCATCTCCCCGTGGCGACCCGGCTGGTGATGGTGAAGGCCGACGGCTGTGTCGCCGTCCATGCCGACGGCGGCGCCTACAAGCCGCTCAACTGGATGAATGCCCCCAACCACCTGCTCGACGAGGGCGACCGCTGGGTGGTCACCAACCCCAAGGGGGAGCGGCTGACCATCACCTTCGGCGCCGTCCACTTCGAGACCACGGTCGCGCTCGGCGACGACCCGGGGCTGCGCAAGGACGGGGTGGAGGCCGATCTGCAGCGGTTGCTGGCGGAGCGACCGGAAGGCGATCGAGCCCGGGCTGTCGTTGATCCGGCGCGAGTACCCGACCCCGGTGGGCCCGGTCGACCTGCTGTGCCGGGCGACCGAAGGGACCACGGTGGCGGTCGAGGTCAAGCGCCGCGGCGAGATCGACGGGGTGGAGCAGCTGACCCGCTACCTCGACTTCCTCGGCCGCGACCAGCGGCTGGCGCCGGTTCGGGGCATCTTCTGCGCCCAGATCGTCAAGCCCCAGGCGCGCAAGCTGGCCGAGGACCGGGGCATCGGCTGGGTGGAGGTCGACTACGACGAGCTGCGCGGCATCGATTCGCCCCTGCTCCGGCTCTTCTGAAGCCCCTCGGCGCGTTTCTTAGGACCGAAACGCATCATGGGAGACGCGTTTCGCTCCTAAGAAAGAAGGGAGGGGATCGGGTCAGTAGAACTCGTCGGATGGTTGGGCGAAGCTGGGGTGGCGCAGCTTGGCCAGCGCGGCCATCTCCACCTGGCGCACCCGCTCCCTGGTCAGCCCGACGATGGCGCCGACCTCGGTGAGGGTGCGCGGGTCGTGACCCTCGAGCCCGAAGCGGAGCGTCATCACCCTGCCCTCCTGGGGGTCGAGCAGCCTGAGCACGGCGAGCAGCTCGTCCTTGCGCACCATCTCGAACACGGCGGCGAACGGGTCGGCCGCCTGGTCGTCGACGATCAGGTCGCCCAGGGCCGTCTCGCCGTCGTCGCCGACCGGTCGGTCCAGCGAGACGCAGTCGACCGGGGCCGTCAGGGCGACCCGCACCTTGTCGATGTCGAGCCCGCTCACCTCGGAGATCTCGGCGGCGGTCGGATGCCGGTGGTGGGTCTCGTGGAGCGACAGCTCGGTCTCCTGCACCGTGCGCACCACGTCGACCATGTGCACCGGGAGACGGATGGTCCGCCCGCTGTTCCCCAGGCCCCTGGTGATGGCCTGGCGGATCCACCAGGTGGCGTAGGTCGAGAACTTGAACCCCTTGCGCCAGTCGAACTTCTCCACCGCCCGGATCAGGCCCAGGTTGCCCTCCTGGATGAGATCGAGCAGCTCCAGCCCCCGCCCGGTGTAGCGCTTGGCGATGGACACCACCAACCGCAGGTTGGCGGCGATGAACTCCGCCCTCGCCTGCTCGGCCCGCCGGATGTCCCGCTGCAGGGCGAGTCGGTCGTCGAAGGGCAGGTCGGGGCCGGCGTTGGAGAGGGCTATCCCGGCGTTTCGTCCCCGCTCGATGGCCCTCGCCAGCCGCACCTCGGCCTCGGCGTCGAGTAGTGCGTGGGTCGACACCTCGTCCAGGTATTGGCCGATGAGGTCGGCGGCGGGGGTGGTCTTGGCGAGCTTGCTCATCCGTCATCCCCACAGGGCTTCACCCTGCTGGAGTGGGCGGCGGACACCATCGGATCGGATCCGGGCGGCGACCTTCGTGCTGCCATGTCTCTCCCTGAGACACCCGAACCTATCACCGGTGGGTCGGCCTGACAATGGGTCAACTGGGGCAATGGCTTTGATGAATCCCCCGCCCAACTACCCTTGGGCCAATCCCGAACGCGCTGGTTCGAAAGGGAATGGGTTTTCAACCGTGATGCGTCGCCGGATCCTGCTCTGTCTCGCCGTTGCGGTGATCACCCCAGCCTGTGCAGCCCCCACCATCGTGATGGGCGACACCGCCATGAACCCGGAGCCGGGAGCGCCGCTGGTGATCATCACGGTCACCGCCGGCGACGACAACTCCGCCCTGGCCGGGGCCGAGGTGACCGCCGCCGGGGGCCGTATGGTCACCGACGCCACCGGGCAGGCCACCGTCGAGTGGCGGGGCGATCCCATCCAGCTCGCCATCTCAGCCCCTGGCTTCGTGACGGCGAGCCAGACGGTTCAGGCGTATCCGGAGGAGGTGGAGGGGGCGTATCGCATCACGCTCGAGCCTCTGGTGCTCAGGGGAACGGTGGTCGGTCCCGACGGCATGAGGCTCCCCGCCACCACGGTCACCCTCAACGGGTCCGAGGCCCGCACCAACCACAACGGTGTCTTCCGGCTGACCAGGGCGCTCGCCGGCGAGGTGACGGCGAGCCGCCCCGCATGGGAGACGGCCAGCGCCACCTGGGACGGTGCCGCCCCCGACGTCGAGATCCAGATGCGGCCCCGCACCATCCGGGCGCTGCGGGTGAGCGGCGACAAGGCGGCCAACGACGCCACCTGGGAGGAGTTGCTCGACCTGGTGGCGAATTCGTCGATCAACGGCCTGGTCATCGACACCAAGGACGAGAACGGGTGGGTGTACCACGAGAGCCGGGTGCCCGAGGTAGAGCAGATCGGCGCCCTCAACATCGGCCATCTCTACGACGTGGAGAAGATCCTGGCGGACATGGACGCCCTCGGGCTGTACAAGATCACGAGGATCACCACCTTCCAGGACAACTTCCTGCCCCAGGCATTCCCCGATCTCGCCGTCCGCGACGAGGTGAGGGGTGGATTGTGGACCAACGACAAGGGCATCCACTGGCTGGACGCCACCGATCGCAACTCGTGGGAATACCCGCTCGCCCTGGCGGTGGAGGCGTGCGAGCTCGGGTTCGACGAGATCCAGTTCGACTACATCAGGTTCCCTTCCGACGGTGATGTGGCGGCGGCGGACACCGATGGCGACTACGCCGAGCCCAACCGGATCGCCACGGTGACGGCTTTCCTCGAGGAGGCCTACTCCCGGATCAACCCGATGGGGTGTGCCGTTGCCGCCGACATCTTCGCCATCACCCTGACCAGCGATTGGGACGAGGGGATCGGGCAACGCCCCGAGCCGCTGTCACAGACCATCGACGTGCTCAGCCCGATGGTCTACACCTACACGTACGGTCGGGGCTGGGGCGGGTACGAGGACCCGAACGAGCATGCCGCCGAGATCGTGGCGATGGCGCTCGACGCCGGGATCGAGAAGGACATGGGGTTCGCCATCTACCGCCCATGGATCCAGACCTGGCAGCTCAACGCCTCGGAGATCAACTCGGTGCAGGACGTGGTCGAGGCCCGAGATCTGGGCTGGATGATCTGGAGCGCCAACACGCTCTACGACGACAGCTTCCTCCCCGCCCCCTGATCCGGTCGGACCGCGGTTCGGGCTTGGCGCAGGCGGGTCGGGGCGGAAAACCCGAACCTGAGGCTCTGGCGTGTCACCATGACACGTAATCCGCTGATGTTCGGGGCGGGAAGCCCGAACCTGAGGGCTCTGGCGTGTCACCATGACACCTGATCCGCCGATGTTCGGCCGGGCGACTGACCGCTGGCGGCGCCGGGTTCACCGCACCGTGACGGGGGGCTCCTCGGCGGGCACATCGTCGGCGGGTTGAGGCCCTTCGATCGAGGGATCGAGGCATCCGGCGTCCCGCCGCATGCTTATGTCGATCGGGTCGGCCACGACCTCGTCGGCGACGGCCGTGGGGACGATCGGCTCCACGGCCTGGCGCAGCCGGGTGATCCGCGCGTAGGCGTCGGTCAGGGAGAGATAGGGATTGACCGCGTACCCGCCGATGTGCAGCCCGAAATGCAGGTGGGGGCCGGTCCACTCGGCGTTGCCCGAATCCCCGACGTATCCGATGATCTGCCCGGCCACCACCTCGTCGCCGACTTCCAGGCCGTCGGCATATGCGGTGGCGGCGCCGCCCCTCCCGTCGTCGGTGCCGGCGGTGTCGTTGTCGAGGTGCATATACCACGTCTCCCAGCCACCCTCGTGCACCAGCCGGATGTAGTACCCGGCGCCGGAGGCGGTGTCGAGGGTCTCGACCACCCCGTCGGCGACCGCCATCACCACGGTGCGTTTCGGGG
>Ga0136633_1000117_pt1 | contig 56448 bp, 49 predicted proteins | sample AntDrymeUQ832206_2_FD_105494 | JGI IMG/M metagenome (GOLD analysis project Ga0136633, IMG submission 105494) | Polar desert sand microbial communities from Dry Valleys, Antarctica - metaG UQ83 (22.06) | ecosystem: Environmental > Terrestrial > Soil > Desert | place: Antarctica: Dry Valley... | reverse complement strand
GGTCATCGCAGGTCTGGTCAGGGGTGAGGGCCTGCCCGAGGCGCACGTGCCGCTGAGCGCCTGGATCGCCTTCGCCTACCTCGTGACGTTCGGAGCGGTCGGCGCTTTCACGGCCTACTCATGGTTGTTGAGCAACGTGCCGGTGAGCAAGGCCGCGACCTACGCCTACGTCAACCCGATCGTCGCCGTCGTCCTCGGTGCGCTGATCCTCGGCGAGCGGATCGCCGCACTGAGCATGGTGGGTGGTCTGCTGACGGTGCTGGCCGTCGCGGTCGTGGTCTCGGAGTCGCCGCGGACGGCGGTCGATCAGGAGCCGGTGCTGCGGCAGGGCCGGCTGCGCAGCTCCGAGACGTAGTCGTCGGGCGCACCGGCCTTCTCGGCTGCGTCGGCCAGCACACCGAGGTAGCGCGCCGCCGGCAAGCCGCCCTCGAACCCGTCGAGCACGTAGACCCACGCGAGCGGTTCGCCGTCCAGGGTCGCAACCCGCACCCTGACCTTGCGATAGAGCCCGGTATCGGCTCCTTCCCAGGCGTCGAGCAGCTTCGCATCGCCGTCGGTGATGTCGTAGAGGCCGACGAACACGTGGTCGCCGGGCGACTCGACGATGGTGGCCAGGGACCCCTCCCAGCCGAGATCCTCGGCGCCGAAGGTCAGTCGCCAGCCCTCGACCCAGCCGGTGCCCGAGGCCGGGGAGTGCGGGCACCGGTCGAGCATCTGGGCCGGGTCCAGGTTGCTGCCGTACGCCGCGTAGAGCGCCATGTCCCGAGCCTAGGGCGCCAGCCTGGAACAATGGTCAGGTGACACGCATCGTGATCGTCGGAGGAGGGCCCGCCGGCTACGAGGCCGCGCTGGTTGCGGTCCAGCTCGGCGGCGAGGTCACCATGGTCGAGAGTGCCGGCGTTGGCGGCATGTGCGTGCTCGCCGACTGCGTCCCGAGCAAGACGCTGATCGCCACCAGCGAAGTCATGACGCAGCTCTCCCACGCCGACCGCGTCGGTGTCCACAACGATGGCCAGGTCAGCGCCGTCGTGGGTGAGGTGCACACCCGCGTCAAGGCGCTTGCCCTCGCCCAGTCCGCCGACATCGCCGCCCGTCTCACCCGCGAAGGCGTGACACTGCTGTACGGCGAAGCGCGGCTGCTCCCCGGGCACAAGGTCCAGGTGGGTGACCAGACGCTGGCAGCGGACGTGATCCTGCTCGCCACGGGAGCCCAGCCCAGGGTGCTGCCAGGTGCCGAACCTGACGGCGTACGGATCCTCGACTGGCGTCAGCTCTACGACCTGGCGGCGCTGCCCGAGCACCTGATCGTCGTCGGTTCGGGTGTCACTGGAGCCGAGTTCGCGGGGGCCTACCTCGCGATGGGCTGCCAGGTCACCCTCGTGTCGTCCCGCGAGCGGGTGCTCCCCTCTGAGGACCCTGACGCCGCCGAGCAGCTGCAGCAGGTGTTCACGCGTCGAGGCATGCACGTGCTGCGCGGGCGTGCCGAGAAGGTCGAGCGGTCGGCTGACGGTGTGCTGGTGCGCTTGGTCGACGGCTCATCCGTTTCCGGATCGCACTGCCTGATGACAGTTGGTTCGGTGCCCAACACGGCTGGCCTCGACCTGGAGGCGGCGGACGTCGAGTGCAACGAGGGCGGCTTCATTAAGGTCGATCGGGTCTCTCGCACGACCGCGCCTGGCGTCTATGCGGCAGGTGACGTCACCGGGGTGCTGATGCTCGCTTCCGTCGCTGCGATGCAGGGCCGCATCGCAATGTGGCACGCGCTCGGCGAGGCCGTCGCGCCCTTGCGGCTCGGCACGGTGGCGGCCTGCGTCTTCACCGACCCCGAGGTCGCATCCGTCGGCATCACCCAGGAGCAGGTTGACGACGGGGTGGTGCTCGCCCGCGCCTTGCGGCTGCCGCTGGCGACCAATGCCCGCGCCAAGATGCAAGGCATCACCGACGGTTTCGTGAAGCTGTTCATCCGTCCCGGATCGGGCCAGGTGCTCGGCGGCGTCGTGGTGGCGCCGCGCGCCTCTGAGTTGATCCTGTCGGTGTCCTTGGCCGTCCAGCACGGCCTGACTGCCGACCAACTGGCGCACACCTTCGCGATCTACCCATCCCTGTCCGGGTCGCTGACCGAGGCCGCCCGCCAGCTCATGCTCCACGAAGACTGACCCCCGCCGCGCGATCACGTCACGAAGGCTCCGAGATGGGCAGCTGCCCTGCGGCAGTGTCCGGAATCCCGGACACATGTCCAGAATCCCGGACACGCTCCCACCCGACAAGGGGAACCCCGTCACGGGCAGCCGGGGTGAGGGGTCGTCGCGCCGGCAGAGCGGGACGGCTAGTCCTTTATCTCGCAGAGAGCCGTGCCGGCGGTCACGACGTCGCCGACGGAGGCGGACAGCCCGGTGACAGTGCCGGCCTTGTGGGCGTTGAGGGGCTGCTCCATCTTCATGGCCTCGAGCACCACGATGAGGTCGCCCGCCTCGACCTGGGCCCCATCCTCGACCGCGACCTTGACGATCGTCCCCTGCATCGGGGAGGACAGCGAGTCGCCCGAGGCCGCGCTGCCGACCTTGCCGCCGGCCTTCCGCTTCGGAGCCTTCTTCCCGGCTGGGGCCGAGGTTGCACCCAGACCGGCAGGCAACGTCACGGAGAGCCGCTTGCCGCCGACCTCGACCACGACGGTGTCGCGCGGCTCGACAGACTCCTCGGCCAGGAGGCCACCGGTGAACGGCTCGATGTCGTTGACGAACTCCGTCTCGATCCACCGGTTGTGCACGGCAAAGGGCTCCGACGTGAAGGCCGGATCGCGGACCACCTTGCGGTGGAACGGGATGAGGGTGGCCATGCCGTCGACGACCAGCTCGTCCAGCGCGCGCGCCGCACGCTCGAGGGCCTCCTGGCGGGTCGCACCGGTCACGATCAGCTTGGCCAGCAGCGAGTCGAAGGCCCCCCCGATCACCGAACCCGACTCCACCCCGGTGTCGACGCGCACCCCCGGGCCGAGCGGCGGCACGAAGGACGTGACCGTCCCGGGCGCGGGGAGGAACCCGCGACCCGGGTCCTCGCCGTTGATGCGGAACTCGAACGAGTGCCCGCGCGCAACAGGGTCATCAAACGAGAGCTCGAGCCCGTCAGCGATCCGGAACTGCTCGCGCACCAGGTCGATCCCGGTGACCTCCTCGGTCACCGGGTGCTCGACCTGCAGGCGGGTGTTGACTTCCAGGAAGGAGATCAGCCCGTCCTGCGCGACCAGGAACTCGCAGGTGCCCGCGCCCACGTACCCGGCTTCGCGGATGATCGCCTTCGAGGCGTCGTACAGCTGCTGGGTTTGCTCTTCTGAGAGAAACGGGGCGGGCGCCTCCTCGACGACCTTTTGGTAGCGGCGCTGCAGCGAGCAGTCGCGGGTGCTGACCACGACCACGTTGCCGTGGGTGTCGGCGAGCACCTGCGTCTCGACGTGCCGCGGCTTGTCGAGGTAGCGCTCGACGAAGCACTCGCCTCGACCGAAGGCGGCGACTGCCTCGCGCACGGCCGATTCGTACAGCTCAGGGATCTCTTCGGCAGTGCGGGCGATCTTCAGCCCGCGGCCGCCACCACCGAAGGCGGCCTTGATGGCGACGGGAAGCCCGTACTCAGCCACGAACTCGAGCACCTCATCCACGCCCTTGACGGGGTCGGCGGTGCCGGGGGCAAGAGGGGCCCCGATCTTCAGCGCGATATGCCGCGCGGTGGTCTTGTCACCCAGGGCCGCGATGGCTGCGGGCGACGGTCCGATCCAGGTGGCTCCGGCGTCGATCACGGCCTGTGCAAACTCGGCGTTCTCCGACAGGAAGCCGTATCCCGGGTGCACCGCGTCGGCCCCGGATTCCTTCAGCGCTCCGAGCACCTTGTCGATCCGCAGGTAGGAGTCGCCGGGCGTCGTGCCGCCGAGGGCATAGGCCTCGTCGCAGACCCGCACGTGCAGCGCGTCGAGGTCCGGCTCGGCGTAGACCGCCACCGACTGCAGCCCGGCGTCCTTGCACGCGCGGGCGACCCGGACGGCGATCTCGCCGCGGTTGGCGATCAGGACCTTGCGCACGGAGCTCCTTCAGAGATGGTGATCGAGACTAGCGAGGGCCGGCGCTGGCTACCCACGCGCCAGGACCTGGCGACAGCGGCGCACGCAACTCTGGCTGCGCCCACAACGACCGAGCCGGTACGACGCAAGGGGCCGGCGCCGCCCGACGCGAGAGCACAGCGATGACCGCCGCCAGTTCTTCCGGCGTGGGGTTACCAGTCACCACGACTCGGTCCGAACCGGGGGTCGTCATGACGACGCCAGGTTCGGACAACTCGCGAAGGGGGTGGTCAGGGGCGCGGTCACAGCGGGATGTTCCCGTGCTTCTTCGGCGGCAGCGTCTGGCGCTTGCCGCGGAGCAGTCGCAGCGCCTTCGCCACCTCGAGCCGGGTCTGAGACGGCTCGATGACCGCGTCGACGAACCCGCGCTCGGCCGCGATGTAGGGAGTGGCGAAGGTGTCTTCGTACTCCGTCATGAATCCGGCTCGCGCCGCCTCAGGATCGTCGGCGGCCGCGATCTCCTTGCGGCGCACGATGTTGACCGCCCCCAGGGCCCCGACGACCGCGACCTGCGCCGTCGGCCAGGCCAGGTTGATGTCGGCCCCGAGGTGCTTCGAGCCCATCGCGACGTAGGACCCGCCGTAGGCCTTGCGGGTGATGACCGTGACCAGCGGCACGGTTGCCTCGGAGTAGGCGTAGAGCAGCTTGGCGCCATGCCGGATGATGCCGGCGTGCTCCTGGCCGACGCCGGGGAGATATCCCGGCACGTCGCAGAACGTCAGCACCGGCACATTGAAGGCGTCGCAGGTGCGAACGAAGCGGGCCGCCTTCTCCGACGCGTCGATGTCGAGCGTCCCGGCGAACTGCATCGGGTTGTTGGCGACGACCCCGACGCTGCGCCCCTCGATCCGGCCGAAGCCGCAGACGATCGAGGTCGCCCACAGCTGCTGCACCTCGAGGAAGTCGTTGTCGTCGAGGACCGAGGTGATGATCGCCTTCATGTCATAGGGCGCGTTGTTGCTGTCCGGGATGATCGTGTCCAGCTCGACCAGCGGCTCCTCGGAGAGCGCGTCTACCTCGTCGAGAACGGGCGGCGTGGACAGGTTGTTCGACGGCAGATAGGAGAGCAGCACCTTCGCCAGCTCCAGAGCCTCGGCCTCATCGGGGCTCATGAAGTGGGCCACGCCGCTCTTGGAGTTGTGCGCCCGCGCGCCGCCGAGGTCCTCGATGGTGATGTCCTCACCGGTGACCGTCTTGATGACGTCCGGTCCGGTGATCATCATGGCGGAGGAGCCGTCGACCATCAGGTTGAAGTCGGTCAGCGCGGGTGAGTAGACGTGGCCCCCGGCGCAGTTGCCGAGGATCAGCGAGATCTGCGGGATCACGCCGGACGCCAGCACGTTGCGGTAGAAGATGTCGCCGTACAGCGCAAGGCCCATGATGCCTTCCTGGATCCGCGCGCCACTGCCCTCGTTGAGCCCCACGATCGGGCAGCCGTTCTTCAGCGCGAGGTCCATGACCTTGACGATCTTCTCGCCGTAGACCTCGCCGAGCGCACCGCCGAAGACCATCGCGTCTTGACTGAACACGCAGACCGGCCGCCCGTCGACCGTCCCGTATCCAGTGATGACGCCGTCGCCGATTGGCTGCTTGGCCTCCATCCCGAAGTCACGCGCGCGGTGCTTGGTCAGCGCATCGGTCTCGGTGAAGCTGCCTGGGTCGAGGAACGCATCGATCCGCTCGCGCGCGGTCGCCTTGCCCTGGGCCCGCCGCTTCTCGATGGCGGCGTCGGTGCCGGGGTGCAGCGACTGGTCGACCCGCGCCCGCAGCGCAGCCAGCTTCCCCGCGGTGGTATGGACGTCCGGTGTGTTCTCGACAGGCTCAGCAGTCACGCGAGGAGTCTAAGAGAGGCAAGATCTAGAGCATGTACGACGACCTCGACCGTCCTCCGCTGCGTGCTGCTGCCCTTCGGCGGGCGCTCGAACCCGAGGGCTGGCGGGTCGGGGTCGTCGAGTCGGCTACCTCTACCCAGGAGCTGGCGCGGGGTCGTGGGCCGATGTCAGTCGTCGTGGCAGAGGAGCAGACCAGGGGCAGGGGCCGGTTGGACCGCACCTGGGTGTCACCCCCGCGTGCTGGCCTCACGTTCAGCGTGGTTCTGCAGCCGACCGAGATCACCGGCTGGCTACCGCTGCTCGCAGGGCTGGCCGTCGCCCGCGCCGTCGGGGCTCAGTGCGAGCTGGACGCCATGGTGAAGTGGCCGAACGACGTGCTGGTCGACAACAAGAAGGTGTGCGGCCTGCTCGCTGAGGTGGTCGGCGACCTCGTCATCGTTGGGATCGGTCTCAACGTCACCACCCGTGCCGACGAGCTGCCGCATGCCCAGGCGACCTCCTTGCGGCTGGCCGGGGCGAGCAGCACCGACCGGGAGACCCTCCTCAAGGCAGTGCTCCGGGAGCTGCGCCAGGCTGTCGACGAGCGCCCGCTTGCGTCGTACCGGGAAAGGTGTTGCACGTTGGGGCGACGGGTGCGGCTGGAGCTGCCTGATGGCTCGGCGGTCGAAGGGTTGGCCGAAACTGTCGACGATGAGGGACGGCTCGTCGTGGACGGGATCGCCTATGCCGCCGGTGACGTCGTCCATCTGCGAGGCTGAGGGCCATGGGGTATCCGAAGAAGCTGCTCTCCGAGGGCGAGACCGTCGCGCTCGAGACCCACCCGCACTGGAAGACCCTGGTGCTGCCGATCCTCGCGCTGCTCGTGACGCTCGGGATCGCCGGTTTCCTGTGGGCGGTGGTCAGCGACGACATCGGCCGCTACGTCATCGCCGGCGTGGCCGCGCTGCTGGTGCTGCTGTTCTTCGTCGTGCCGTTCCTGCGCTGGCGCACCACGCTGTTCGTCATCACTGATGACCGCGTCGTGGTCCGCAGCGGCATCCTGACGCGCACCGGCCGGGACATCCCGCTCACGCGGGTCAACGACATCACCTTCAGCCACAACGTGCTCGAGCGCATGCTCCGTTGCGGCACCCTCGTCGTCGAGTCGGCGGGCGAGCGGGGTCAGGTGGAGCTGACCGACATCCCGCGGGTCGAGCGGGTGCAGCGCATGCTCTACGAGCTGGTGGAGAAGGCGGGCGCTAGCGGAGCTCCCCCTCGATGACCTTGTCCTCCGGGAACGGCGGCCAGTCGCCCTGGGGTGCGCGGGTCCGGTCGTAGACGACCTGCTCGGCCGCAGCGCCGGACCGCTCGCCGGGCCCGCCTGCGTTGACCCCGATGCAGGTCAACAGCCCGAGCACACCGGCGGCCATGCAGCTGAGGGCGGCTGGCCAGCCGCGGGGCATCAGGGTGGCTGAGGCCAGGAAAAGTGCCGCAGCACCGCCGCGGGCGGCGAGGTAGGCCTGCTGCCTGCGCACCATGGCTTCGACGCTACGCCCGTTCTGCATCCCTCGCGAGGCCGTGGGACCGTAACGCCGTGGACCACCTGGACGAGCTGCTGCTGGGCCACGCCGCAGCCTTGACCCGCGAGCAGGTCAACGCCCGCTCGGGTGTGCCGGACGGGCTCGCGGTCGACATCTGGGCGGCCATGGGGTTTGCCGAGATCCCGCACGGCGAAACGGCGTTCACCGAGGCGGATGTGCAAGCCCTGCAGACGGCTGCGTCGCTGGTTGAGCTCGGCGTCATCGACGTCGACTCGCTGCTGGTCATGGCCCGCGCCATGGGCCAGGGCCTGGCGCGGCTGGCCGAGGCGCAGGTGGACGTCCTGCGCGGGCTCGCCGGCGAACTGGACCTAGAGGGGGCCATCGCTGCCATCGCCGACTCCGGCGAGGAGGTGCTGAACCGGCTCGACCTGCTGATGGTGTTCGTCTGGCGCCGACAGTTTGCCGCCGCCGTGCAGCGCTCGATCGCGGCAGCCCGCAAGGACGGGATGCCCCTGCTGGCAGTCGGGTTCCTCGACCTCGTCGGGTTCACGAAGTCGACGCGGTCCTGGGATGCCGGTCAGCTCGAGCGCACCCTCGAGCGGTTCGAGCGGGACACCTCGCTCCGGGTGGCGGCGGTCGGCGGCCGGGTGGTCAAGACCCTCGGCGACGGCGTGCTGTTCACCACCGACAAGGCGCAGTCCGCGGTGGAGGTGGCCCTCACCACCGCCCGGGCGCACGCGCTGGACCCGGATCTCCCGGAAGTCCGCGGCGGCATCGCGCTCGGACCGGTTCTCGTCCGGCTCGGTGACGTCTTCGGTGAACCGGTCAACCTGGCCAGCCGGCTGGCGGACGAGGCCCGAGCGGGCAGCGTGGTCGTGGACAAGAGCGTCGCGGCTGAGCTGGACGACACCGTCGAGGTGCGCGAGCTGCACCGGCGGTCGGTACGCGGCTACCGGGCGCTGACGCCTTACCTGGTGCGGCCAGCCGGCTAGAGCTTCGCCTTCAGACCAGAGCGACCCGCTCGGCCAGGTCCGTGCGGCCTGCGAAGACGTACTTCCGGTAGGCCCAGAAGCGGAACACGGTCGCCATGCCGGTGCCGATCACGCCGCTCACGAGGAACGCCGTCGGTGACGTCTGGTGCAGCAGGTAGTGCGCGATGTCCACCGGGATCAGGGTGATGACCAGGCCGATGGCGTTGATGGCGGCGTAGACCGTGATCGCCTTGTGGTGGCCGGTGCCCTCGTCGACGCGGTGCGGGAACGACCACGTCCGGTTGCCGAGGTAGGACACCCCCGTCGCGATGATCGTCGCCAGGCCCTTGGACGTGGTGGGTCCGAGACCCACCTCGAAGCGGAAGAGGTAGGCCAGCGCGGTGTCGAGCGCGAAGCAGAAGCCGCCGACGACGGCGAAGCGGAACAGCTCCCCGGTGATCCCGCGCAGGCGCTCGCGCAGGGTCCGGGGCATCGTTACAGAGTAGTGAGGTGGCGGTGCCTAGTGTTGGACGGTGACCTGGATCCCTCTCGGTGGTGCCTGCAACGCCCGTGATGTCGGCGGCCTGCCCACGGTGGATGGCCACGTCACCCGGCGCGGCGTGCTGCTGCGCGCCGACAACCTGCAGGACCTGACGCCGGAGGACGTCGAGCAGCTGGCGCACGTCCGCACCGTGATCGACCTGCGCACCGGTGCCGAGGTCGAGATCACCGGACCGGGTCCGTTGCGGCAGGCAGCGGTCGAGCACCTGCACCTCGACCTGATTCCGCACGGCTTCGACGGTCGGGCGGAGCTGGTCCAGCGGACCATCCCGGACGAGACCGCCGGTGAGCACGCGATGGACCACTTCTACATCGACTACGTGCGCGACGCCCCCCAGGCGGTCGCCACGGCCCTCCGCACCATCGCAGACCCGCGGTCCGGCGCAGTGGTCGTCCACTGCGCCGCCGGCAAGGACCGCACGGGCGTCGTCATCTCCATCGCCCTGTCGCTGGTTGGTGTCATCCGCGACGCCGTGGTGGCGGACTACGCGCGCTCGGGCGAGCGGATCGAGCAGATCCGTGACCGGCTGCTGACAACCGAGCTCTACGCCAGCGACATGTCCCGCCGCAGCCTCGACTCGATGGTCCCGCATGCCGGCAACATGGAGCGGTTCCTCGATCGCGTCGACCGGGAGTACGGCGGCATGCACGGCCTCGCGATGTCCATCGGCTTCGACGAGGAGAGCGTGGCGCGGCTCTCGCGCCGGCTGGTCGATAGCCTGCCGGAGTGACCGTTCGCGCCGCGATGGGCCTTCCGGTCGTCGGGATGGTCGGGGGCGGCCAGCTGTCCCGGATGACCCACCAGGCCGCCATCGCGATGGGCTTGTCGCTGCGGGTCTTGGCCGATGCCACCCACGACTCGGCCGCACTCGTCGCGCAGGGCGTGAACGTCGGGTCGCACACCTCCCTCGACGACCTGACTGCCTTCGCTCAGGGCTGCGAGGTCGTCACCTTCGACCACGAGCACGTCCCTGGCGATCTGCTGCGCCAACTCGAGGCCAAGGGCCTCAACATCCAGCCCGGGTCAGCCGCCCTCGTGCACGCGCAGGACAAGCAGGTGATGCGCGAGCGGCTGCGTGATCTCGGCGTCGCTGTGCCGCCCTTCGCCGTCGTCACCACCGCGGAGGAGCTGTCGGACTTCGGCGCGGCCCACGGGTGGCCCGTGGTTCTCAAAGCCGCCACCGGCGGGTACGACGGGAAGGGCGTGTGGATCGTCGCCTCCGTCGCCGATGCGGTCGACGTGCTCGGCAGCGGGGTGCGGCTGGTGGCCGAGCAGTTCGTTCCGTTGAAGCGGGAGCTCGCTGCTGTCGTGGCCCGGTCGCCCTACGGCCAAGCGGCGGCCTGGCCGGTCGTCCAGACCGTGCAGCAGGACGGGATCTGCGTCGAGGTGATCGCGCCGGCTCCCGGCCTGTCGACGAAGCTGGCGATCCAGGCGCAGTCGCTCGCGCTGAAGCTGGCGGCTGACCTCGGCGTGGTCGGCGTGCTGGCCGTCGAGCTGTTCGAGACCGACGAGGGACTGCTGGTCAACGAGCTCGCGATGCGTCCCCACAACAGCGGCCACTGGACGATCGAGGGCTCGCGCACCTCGCAGTTCGAGCAGCACCTGCGCGCCGTCCTCGACTACCCGCTCGGCGCGACGACCCTGACCGCACGCACGGTGGTGATGGCCAATCTGCTCGGCGGCGTCTCGCCCGAGGACGCGACGGACCTGGATCGACGGCTGCACCTGCTCTATGCCCGGGACCCGGCGCTGAAGGTCCACCTCTACGGCAAGGAGATCCGGCCCGGGCGCAAGATCGGCCACGTGACCGCGCTGGGGGAGGATGTGGGCGAGACCCGCGCACGGGCACGCACCGGTGCCGACTACCTGAGGAGCGGAAAGTGGCCGTCGTAGGCGTGATCATGGGCAGCGACAGCGACTGGCCGACCATGGAGCAGGCCTCGCTCGCCCTCGACGAGTTCGGCGTCGCGCACGAGGAGCGGGTCGTGTCCGCGCACCGCACGCCGCAGGAGATGCTGGCCTACGCGTCGTCCGCCGTCGACCGGGGCCTGCGGGTCATCATCGCCGGGGCGGGCGGCGCCGCACATCTGCCCGGCATGGTCGCCTCGATGACGCCGCTGCCGGTGATCGGCGTGCCCGTGCCCCTCACGCACCTCGACGGCATGGACTCGCTGCTGTCGATCGTCCAGATGCCCGCGGGAGTGCCGGTGGCCACCGTGTCCATCGCGGGCGCGCGCAACGCCGGGCTGCTCGCCGTCCGCATCCTCGCCGCCTCCGACGACGACCTGCGCGCGAAGATGTCGCAGTTCCAAGTGGCGCTGGCCGACGAGGCCAAAGCCAAGGACGCCGCCCTCCAGGCTCGCCTCTCCTAACCCGGCGGCACCCGCGGGTTGGAGGTAGATCGCCCGTGTCAGGCCCCAGGTGATCTACCTCGAAGCCGCATGGACCGGCAACGGTCAGGAGGGGTCAGCGCCACTCGATCTTGGGGCAGACGTCCATCACGACCAGCAGGCCCGCAGCCTGGGCCCGAACAGCGGCCTCGTGATCGATGACCCCCAGCTGCATCCAGACGCCCTTGGCGCCGATGGCGATCGCCTCGTCGACCACCGACCCCACCAGCTCGGAGCGCACGAAGCAGTCGACGACGTCCACCGGGAAGGGGATGTCGGACAGCGACGGGTAGCCCTGCTCCCCGTGCACCTCGCACGCCGAGGGGTGCACCGGGACGATCCGCGTCCCCTTCTGCTGCAGGAAGCTCGCGACTCCCCACGCCGCGCGGGATCGGTTGTCGGACAGCCCGACCACCGCCCAGGTTGGCAGGGCGAGCAGCTGCTCGATAGCGGTCACAGGGGGGCTCCTTAGCTCAGCTCGTCGTACTGCGTGCGCAGCCGCGAGAGGTCTCGCCGGCGCTGTTCGTAGGTGGCTCCTGCCCCCACCAGCACCGCCCCAGCCAACGCAAAGAGGCTCCACCTCGGAAGCGCGTTGGCGACGGGCGTGAGCAGGTGTAGGGCGTCGAGGACGAGCACACCGCCGCCGATCGCGAGCGGCGCCCGCAGTCGCCAGGCGGCGCCGGCCAGGACGACGAGCACGCACACGACCAGCAGGGCCAGGCCGCGGGCGGGCGACTCGTCGTCGAACGACTTCAGCAACGAGGGGAGCAGCGCCACTCCGAGGCCGGTTGCCGTAGGCCTGGAACGACGACACGCCCTCGTGCCCCCGGCGGCGCAGGTGGCCGAACAGCAGGGCCGTGATCGCCAGGGGTGCCGCGTAGGGCTCAGGGGCCTCCACATTGGCATCAGCCAGGCGCACCCACGAGGAGCCCGACAGCAGCAAACCGCCCAGCAGCGCCACCTCTCGTCGGTCGGGGCGGATGGCTATCGCCAGTGCGAGCAGACCGCTCACTCCGAGGGCCAGCGACAGCAGGACCGCGTCCTGCACGGTGAGCACCACCGCGATCGCGGCGAGGATCAGCGCAGCGATCTCGAGCGCCACCACGCGGACGCCGTGCAGCACGAAAGCCAGGCCGACGCAGAGCAGCGGCACCGCGAGCAGCGCAACACCTGTCTCGGCCACGGTCAGCCCACCGTCAGCACCGAGCGCGCCGACAGAAGCACCGACGAAGCCGGCACAGACACCCGCAACAGCGGCGACCCGCAGAGCCAGGACACCGGCCAGCAGGGCCAGCACCGGCAGGACGACCAGCGTGGACGGCCGGTCAGCGACCGACCACACCGCAGCCAGCACCGGCAGCGTGCCGGCACACCCGAGCAACGCCGTACGGCGGAGTGCGGAGGTCAGCAAAGCGGAGCCGGCGAGCGCGGCGGCGGCGGCGATCAGCACCGCCAGGCCGAGCCGGTAGGACAGGTCGAGGCCGAGCGGCAGCACCGCGGCGGTGAGGACGAGCAGCACGGCTGAGGGGCCGAGGGCCTCCGCCTCGCGGTGCAGGAGCAACCCGCAGGCGATGGCGCAGCCGGTTGCGACCACCAGCACGAGCAGGGTGACGAAGGACCCGTCCCAGGCAGTGGTGGTGGAGACGGCGGCCCTGGCACTCCCGACATCGAGCGACCACGGGTCCTCGAGCCAGGTGAAGGGGCCGGCGAACGCGATCAGCACCGACTCGGCCTGGGTCACCAGCGCGGCCAGCACGACCAGCAGGCCGCCTACCGCGGGCCCGGGGCGGTACAGCCGCGGGAGGACCGCCGAGCCGGCCAGGGCAATGAGCGCCACTCCGACGAGGACCAACGGGAGCTCGTCTTCGGCTACCCGGTAGCGCAAGGTGACCCAGGCCGCGGCTGCCAGCAGCGGGATCGCGGTGCCGGAGAGCACCGCCCGCGCGGCGGTGTCGGTCACCAACACGGAGCAGGCGCCGAGGACGAGCGCAACCGCCAGCAGGCCGAGCCCGGACCCCTCGTCGCGCTCGCTGATGGCCACCGAGGAGACGAGCACCGCGAGGATCAGGTGGGTGCCGGCGAAGCCGGTGGCGAGGCCGCGGACGTCGCTGGGCAGCCGCCGCTCACCGGCTACCAAGAGGTTGCCGGTGGCCAGCGCCGCCAAGACCACCGCAACGACGGGCCGCGGGGGCTCGGTCCGCGCCAGCAGCAACGCGACGGGCAGTTGCGCGGCTGTCACCGCGGCGAGCCGGCTGACCCGCAGTGGCAGCGCGTAGGCGTAGCCGGCGAAGCTCAGGGCGAGGATGGCGGTCGCGACGGTTGCATAGCTCAGCGGGTCTGACTGGTCGCCGACGCCAGCCTGGCGGAGGGCCCAGGCGTCGACCGCAGCCAGCACCACAGCTACCGCGCCCACGGCCTCGGCGCTCGCGGTGAGGCCCCGCTTTGCCAACGCCATCGGCGCACCTGCTGCGATGGCGGTCATCACGAGCAGGATGAGCAGCCGGCCCACCGGCCCGAGGTGCCGGTAGGTGACGGCCGCGAAGACGATGCCCGCCACGGCGAGCAGCAGGGCTCCGAGGCCGAGCAGGGTGTTCTGCACCTGCCGAGGGCTCGTCTCCTTTCGGGCCGGGGAGCGGGCCGGCAGCACCTGAGGTCCCGGAACGGCAGCGCCAGGGCGCGGGGTTGCGAAGGCATCCCGCGGCGGCGCCACGGCCGACCCCGTGGACGTGAAGACAGCTCCGGGGGGTGCGAAGTCAGAAACAGGCCGCCCGGTGCGCAGGGCCGAAAGCAGCCGGCCCCGCTCGGCCACCAGGGCGGTGCGCTCGCCGTCGAGGAGCGCTAGTCGCTGGTCGACCTGCCAGAGCCGGCTGGCCTCGGGCCCGACCAGCGGGAGGCTGCACGAGCGGCAGGCCTCGGCGCCGGTCAGCGGCGCCCCGCAGCCAGGGCAGAGCGGGTTCGTGCCCCGCGGCGGGGAGCTGGTCATGGACAGCCCTTCCTAGTCCCGGCCGGAGATGTCGCGCGTGTAGACCTTGTCTTCGACATCGTCGAGCAGGTCGTCAGGACGGTTGGCGATGATGACGTCCGCTCGCTTCTTGAACTCGTCGAGGTCGTGCACCACCTCGGAGTTGAAGAACGAGTCCTCTTCGAAAGCCGGCTCGAAGATGATCACCGGGATGCCCTTGGCCTTGATCCTCTTCATGACCCCCTGGATCGAAGAGGACCGGAAGTTGTCCGACCCGGTCTTCATGATCAGCCGGTAGACGCCCACGGTCTCGGGCCGGCGCTTGAGGATGTCCGCGGCGATGAAGTCCTTGCGCGTCGTGTTGGCCTCGACGATGGCGCTGATGAGGTTCTGCGGCACGTCGGTGTAGTTGGCCTGCAGCTGCTTGGTGTCCTTGGGCAGGCAGTAACCGCCGTACCCGAACGACGGGTTGTTGTAGTAGTCGCCGATGCGGGGGTCAAGGCCCACCCCCTGGATGATCTGCGCCGTGTTGATGCCGTGCGTGAGGGCGTAAGTGTCCAGCTCGTTGAAGTAGGCGATCCGCAGCGCGAGGTAGGTATTGGCGAAGAGCTTGACAGCCTCGGCTTCGGTGGAATCCGTCAGCAGTACCGGGGTGTCCTTGTCGAGCGCGCCCTCGAGCAGCAGGTCGGCGAACCGCCGGCCGCGCTCACCGCGGTCGCCAACGAGGATCCGGGACGGGTGCAGGTTGTCGTGCAGGGCCCGCCCCTCGCGCAGGAACTCTGGCGAGAAGATGATCGACGCGCCGGGGTGCGCCTCGCGCATCCGCGTGGTGAATCCGACCGGGACCGTCGACTTGATGATGATCGTGGCCGACGGGTTCCTTGCGACGACGTCGGCGATGACCGACTCCACAGAGCCGGTGTTGAAGTAGTTCGTCGCCTCGTCGTAGTCGGTCGGTGTCGCCACGATGACGAACTCGGCGCCGGCGTAGGCCTCGGCCGGGTCGAGCGTCGCTCTGAGGTCGAGCGGCTTGGTGCGCAGGTACTCCTGGAGCTCCTGGTCGATGATCGGCGACTCGCGCCGGTTGATGAGGTCGACCTTGTCCGGGTCGATGTCCAGCGCCACGACCGTGTTGTGCTGGGCGAGGATGACGGCGTTGGAGAGCCCGACGTAGCCCGTGCCGACGACGGCTATACGCGGGGATGAGATCATGGCGGAAGCCTAGGGGCAGCAGCATGGCTCGAACGGCGGCGGCACGGGCGCGGTCACTAGGCTGGCAGTCATGAGCGACTACGCCGTCTACGCGCTGACCGAGGAGCACCAGCAGCTGCGGCAGGTGGTCCGCGAGTTCGCCGAGGCCAAGATCGGGCCGCGCGCCGCCGAGATCGACGAGACCGCCGAGTACCCCTGGGACGTCCACGAGGCGCTCAAGGCCGCCGACCTGCTCGCGCTCCACATCCCCGAGCAGTACGGCGGGGCAGGGGCCGACCGCATCGCCCACTGCATCGTCGTCGAGGAGATCGCGCGGGTCTGCGCGTCCAGCTCCCTGATCGTGGCGGGCAACAAGCTCGGCACGATGGGTCTGATCCTGAGCGGGTCGGAGGAGCTCAAGCAGAGGTACCTGCCGCAGGTGGCGGCGGGTGACATCACCTGGTCCTACGCGCTGTCCGAGCGGGAAGCTGGATCCGACGCGGCCTCTATGCGCACCAGGGCCGTGCGCGACGGTGACAGCTGGGTGCTCAGCGGCGCCAAGTGCTGGATCACCGGCGGGTCGGTCAACACGCACTTCACCGTGATGGCCTCGACCGACCCCTCCAAGGGCGCCAAGGGGATCTCCGCCTTCGTGGTGCACGCCGACGACCCCGGGTTCTCGGTCGGAGCCAAGGAGCGCAAGCTCGGCATCAAGGGCAGCCCCACCGTGGAGCTGTACTTCGACAGCTGCACCATCCCGGCCGATCGCATCATCGGAGGCGAGGGCGAGGGCTTCATCACCGCCCTCAAGACCCTCGACCACACCCGCTCGATGATCGGCGCGCAGGCGGTCGGCATCGCGCAGGGCGCCCTCGATGCGAGCATCGCCTACGTCAAGGAGCGCAGGCAGTTCGGCAAGGCCGTCGCGGAGTTCCAGGGCGTGCAGTTCATGCTGGCCGACATGGCCATGAAGACCGAGGCCGCCCGCCACCTGGTCTACGTTGCGTCCGCCTCAGCCGAGCGTGGGACCGCGGACCTGACCTTCCTGTCGAGCGCCGCCAAGTGCTTCGCCTCCGACACCGCGATGGAGGTCACCACCGATGCGGTGCAGCTGTTCGGCGGCTACGGCTACACCCGCGACTTCCCGGTCGAGCGGATGATGCGGGACGCCAAGATCACCCAGATCTACGAGGGCACCAACCAGATCCAGCGCATGGTGATGGCCCGCGCCCTCCTCAAGTGACCACCAGGGTCGTCGTGATCGGGTCCGGCTTCGGCGGACTGTTCGCGGCGAAGGCCCTGAAGCGCGCGGACGTCGAGGTGACGCTGATCGCCAAGACCACCCACCACCTGTTCCAGCCACTGCTCTACCAGGTCGCCACCGGCATCTTGTCCGAGGGCGAGATCGCCCCCGCGACCCGCGAGATCCTCCGTCGTCAGAAGAACTGCCGCGTCCTGCTCGGGGAGGTCACCGAGGTCGACGTCGCCGCACGCACGGTCACTGCCGGCGTGCTGGACCGCGTCACCGTCACGCCCTACGACACGTTGATCGTGGCGGCAGGATCGGGGCAGTCCTACTTCGGCAACGACCTGTTCGCTGAGCACGCACCGGGGCTGAAGAGCATCGACGACGCACTGGAGCTGCGCGGACGGATCTTCGGGGCGTTCGAGCTTGCCGAGCTGGCGACCGACCTCGACGAGATCGACCGGCTGCTCACGTTCGTGGTGGTCGGTGCCGGGCCGACGGGTGTCGAGATGGCCGGCCAGATCAGCGAGCTGGCGAGGCGGGCGCTGCCTGGCGAGTTCCGCAGCATCGACCCGCGGACCGCTCGCGTGGTGCTCGTCGACCTCGCGTCGCAGGTGCTCGGAGGCTTCGGCGACCGGCTGTCGGAGAAGGCGCTGCGCCGGCTGCAGAAGATCGGCGTCGAGGTGCGGCTCGGCCAGCAGGTGATCGACGTCGACCCGGCCGGGATGACGCTGCAGGACGCCAGCGGTGCGCGCAGCGTCATCCCGAGTGCCTGCAAGATCTGGGCCGCGGGCGTCGCCGCCTCGCCCCTGGCAGCCCAGCTCGCGTCACAGAGCGGAGCTGAGCTCGACGGTGCCGGCCGGATCCGCACGCTGGCGGACCTCACCCTCGCGGGGCATCCGGAGGTCTTCGTGGTCGGCGACATGACGCAAGGCCACCCTGGCGTGGCACAGGTCGCGATCCAGGGCGCCCGGCACGCCGCCAAGGCCATTCGCACCGGGAGGAGCAGGCCCTTTGCCTACCGAGACAAGGGCTCGATGGCCACGGTCAGCCGCTTCCACGCCGTGGTCAGCGTGAAAGGGCTGCGCCTGTCGGGGTTCTTGGCCTGGCTGATCTGGCTCGCGGTGCACCTGGTCTACCTGGTCGGCTTCAAGAACCGCCTCACGACCGTTCTGCACTGGAGCGTCAGCTTCGTCGGCCGGGGCCGCTCCGAGCGGGTCGCCACGGTTCAGCAGGTGCTGGGCCGGCAGGCCCTCGCCGAGGCTCGGCAACCCGGATCTGAGCGCTGAAGGGCCCATCCGGCGGCAAAAATTGCACCAGACGTGTCCGGTTGGCGGAGCCGGCGTTACCCCTCCCCGGGCCGCAAAGGCACCCGTTCGGCTCTCAGGGCGGCCGGCGAACCCGCCGAAGTAAGGGGGGTGACCCCAGATCACCGCACGACCACGACCTATCCGATGATGGAGGACGTCATGACGTCCGACCTGCTGCGCCCGCTCGCACCCGGTGACGAGGACCCCGTTCTCGCCCTGCTCAGGGCGGGCATCCCGCTCACCCTGCTCATGGACCTTGCCGCCAAGGACCCGCACAGCGCGGAGATCTACAAGTCCGAGACGGTTCCCGCCTAGCTGGTACGGCGAAACGGCCCCGTCAGACCCGGTGCAGGCCTGACTCGTCGACCCAGGCGGTGGCCGACTCGCCCCGCAGCGCCTGTTCCCGGTCGCCTGAGCGCAGCAGCACCAGGGCAGCGCCGGCCCTGAGCGTGCCGAGCAGCGCACCCAGACCAGTCGACGACGCCGGGTCGAGGGCCGTCAGCACCCGGTCGCCGGCTCCCACCCCCGGCGGCGGTGGCTCGAACCGCGAGGCCCCGAGCCACACCTCGGCTGACGCGGGCCGCCCGCTGAAGTGGTCGCCGTAGCCCGGCACCTCGACCGCGGCGTCGAGCACCATCGGCGGCAGCTCGGACAGCCGCGTGCCGAAGGGCGTGAGCGAGCAGGCCAGGACCTCCTCGACGCCCGCGCCCAGCACCGCCTCGGCCTGGTCGCCGGAAACGAAAGCGAGCTCGCAGTCGGCCAGATCGTCGGCCGTCGCAGCCACGACCACGCGAGCCCCCGCGGCGACGCCGCCCAGGAGGAAGCACACGGCCTGCCAGTGGAGTGGGAGCAGCAGACCGACAGCGGCAGGTCCGCCGTACCCGTCGGTGAGGAGGTTGGCGGTCTTGGACACCCAGTTGGCGGTGGTGGAGCCGGACAGCTCCACCCGAGCGTCGCCGTCGAGGTAGGTCAGCAGCGGCTGGGCCGGGTCGCGCGGCCCGACCAGGCCGGCCGTCAGCTGGTGCAGCGACACGTGACGCTCCAAGCACTCTTCGGTTCGGCCGCTCATCCTAGGAGAGGGGCAAAAATTGGCGTCGGCGCCGGCAGGAGGTGACGACCTGGTGTCGAACATGGACGCACACCCCAGTTCTCAACCGATCTGCTGCGGCCACGAGGCCCGGCTCTAGGAGATCCCATGCGTCTGACCCGCCCCGTCCTCGGGCTCGCCCTCGCCGGCCTGCTGGCCGTCTCGCTCCAGGCCGAGGCCGCTGGGCCGAAGCCGGTGGCCATCACCGACCTGGCGGGCGACGCCAACGCGATCAACACGCAGGGCGTGCTCACAGAGGACCCGGTCGAGGTCCCTCCCGTCAGCACTGGGGGGGCGCAGGTGGCCGGTGCCGACATCCTGGGCGTGTCCTGGCAGACGCTGACCACGACGAAGAAGGTCGGCCGCAAGACTGTCGTCGTGCCCAACGGCCTGCAGGTCGTCATGAAGCTTGCCGCCCCAGCCCAGGGCCAGTTCATCTTCCGTGCCACGGCCGCGGCCACGGGCTGCCCCACCTTCTGGTTCAACTTCGGCAACTTCGCAACTGGCACCAAGACGTCGAGCATTCAGCACAACTGCCCGGGCTTCGTCGGGGCCAACGCCACGAGCACGACGCAGTCACAGCCGGCAAACATCGTGGTCGCCGGCAACACGATCACCTGGACGCTGACCCCGAAGATGCTGCCGGCGGGCTTCAAGATCGGCTCGAAGCTCACCGAGCTGGGTGGCACCTCGCGGTCCTACGCGGGCACCCCGACGACCGGTGGCGCCACGGCTCCGCAGTTCGACGAGGCCACGGGCACCGGCACCTTCATCTACGGCAAGTAGCCCCCCCCGCTGACCACTACAGGAGCTCCTATGCGTCTGGTCCGTTCCGCTCTCGCAGCAGCCATGGCCTTGCTGCTCATCATGGCTTTGCACGCGCAGGCCGCTGCGAAGCCGGTGTTCTGGACCGACAAGGCATCAGACGCCAACGCGATCAGTGCGCTCGGTCTCGAGGAGGACACGCCCCTCGAGGGTGGATACCCGACGCCCGCGGGGAGCGACCCAGCTCGTGATGTTCTCAAGACTGAGTTGGCCAACACGTGGGTGAAGCAGGGGCGCAAGACTGTGTGCACAGGCTTCACGGCCACGCTGAGCCTGAAGGCCGCTCCCGTCGCCAACACGATGTACCGGATTCAGGGCAAGAGCGCCAACAACCCGCTCTTCGTCATCCTCCAGCACGACACCGGAGACAAGAGCGACTCGATCCGGTACGGCAAGGGCGGTACGCCCAGTGACGACAACACCATCCCGTTCAACAAGGCGGTCAAGACCAGCGGCAGCAAGATCATCTTCACCGTGAACCTCAAGGACTTCAAGGCCATGAACGAGCGTGCTGGCTCGGTGATGCACACGCTCAAGGGATCCGCTGCCTCGAGTGCCAAGGGGCTGCTCTACGTGCCCATCTTCGACACGTCGGTTGCACCCGAGGGCAAGACCTTCAGGTTCTGCGGCTAAGCCCGTAGACCACCTGAGTGGCGACGGCTCGAACCGGGCTGCTCGGGTCGGCACGGGCTTCTGGGACACTGGACGGATGCGCATCTTCGTCACCGGCGCGGCCGGGTTCATCGGCTCGCACTTCGTCCGTACCCTGCTCTCCGGGGGTTACCCCGCCTATGCAGGGGCGGAGGTCACGGTCTACGACAAGCTCACCTACGCGGGCAACCTCGCCAACCTGGCGAGCGTCGCCGATGACCCCCGCTACACGTTCGTTCGCGGCGACATCTGCGACGCGAAGCTCCTCGACGAGGTGCTGCCGGGTCACGACCTGGTCATCAACTTCGCGGCCGAGACCCACGTCGACCGGTCGATCTCGGGCGCGGCTGACTTCGTGGTCACCAACGTCCTCGGCGCCCAGACGCTGTTCGATGCCTGCCTGCGGGCCGGCACCGAGCGGGTCGTCCACATCGGCACCGATGAGGTCTACGGCTCGATCGACGTCGGCTCCTGGACCGAGGACAACCCGCTGCTGCCCAACTCTCCCTACAGCGCCGCGAAGGCCTCGGCGGAGCTGCTCGCCCGGGCCTACTTCGTCACCTACGGCCTCAACGTCTCGACCACGCGTTGCAGCAACAACTACGGGCCCTTCCAGTTCCCGGAGAAGCTGATCCCGCTGTTCGTCACCAACCTCAAGGACGGCAAGAAGGTCCCGCTGTACGGCGACGGACTCAACGTCCGCGACTGGCTGCACGTGGACGATCACTGCCGCGGGATCGCGATCGTCGCCGACAAGGGCGAGCCGGGACAGAGCTACAACATCGGCGGGGGCGTCGAGCTCAACAACAAGGAGCTCGTCGACCGCCTGCTCACGGCCTGCGGCACCGACTGGGACAGCGTGGAGTACGTCGAGGACCGCAAGGGCCACGATCGCCGCTACTCCGTCGACGACGCCCGCATCCGGGCGCTCGGCTACTCACCGCAGCACACCCTCGAAGACGGGCTCGCCGAGACCGTCGCCTGGTACCACGCCAACGAGGCATGGTGGCGGCCGCTGAAGGCCGGCGCCGTCCTGTGAGCTTGGCGCTGCTGATCACCGGCGCCACCGGCCAGGTTGGCAGCGAGCTCGTCCGGCAAGCCCGGCAGGCTCCTGACGTGGCCTTTGCCCGCGGGATCGCCCGGCCTGAGGTCGACCTCACTGACCCCTTCGCCGTCCGCGACACCGTCGAGGAGTGGGCGAGGGTGGTGCGCAGCGACTCCGCCGCACACCGGCTGGTCGTGCTCAACACGAAGGCCTACACAGCCGTCGACGCGGCTGAGGACGACGAGGACGCGGCCTACGCGGTCAACGCAGGCGCACCGGCGGTCCTCGCCACTGCCTGCGGATCGGTCGGTGCGCAGCTGCTGCACCTGTCCACCGACTACGTGTTCCCCGGCGACGCCAGCGTGCCCTACGAGGTCACTGACCAGACCGGCCCAAGGTCTGCCTACGGTCGCACCAAGCTGGCCGGTGAGCACGCTGTGCAGGAGCTGCTGCCGGACGCCTCATGGGTGGTCAGGACCGGATGGCTGTACGGCGCCGGTGGGGCCAACTTCGTCAAGACCATGGCCTCCCTCGAGCAGAGCCGGGAGACCGTCTCTGTCGTCGACGACCAGGTGGGCGGGCCCACCTGGGTCGGTGAGTTGGCCGACCGGCTGCTCGCCCTGGCCCGGACCTCGCCGACACCCGGCATCTACCACGGCACCAACCGTGGCGAGGTCTCCTGGTACGGCTTCACCAAGGCCATCTTCGAGGAACTCGGCGCCGACCCTGAGCGGGTGCTGCCGACCGACTCCTCGGCCTTCGTCCGGCCGGCCCCGCGCCCGGCTTACTCGGTCCTGTCACCCGCGGCGTGGGACGGCGCTGGGCTGCCGCCGTTCAGCGGCTGGCGCGAGGCCCTGGCCGAAGCGTTCCGCGTCGAAGGCGACGCCCTCCGCGCCAGCTGAGCGCCGTACGCCTGGCGCTTGGGGGTAGATCGCCTGGGTCCTGACCCTGGCGATCTACCCCGAAGGGGGCGAGTCGACGGTCGACCAACCTGGCTGAGCAGTGCGGTCAGAAGGTGATGCTGCGGCAGCCGAGCGAGGTGCTCACGCCCGGGGTCTCGAGCACGTTGTAGGCCCGGGCGCACACATTGTGCGTGCCGCGTGAGGTGGTGAAGTGGACGTGCCACCCCCGCGACGTGCCGTAGCCCGGGTAGCGACCCGTGAGGTCGCCCCGGCTGAGGTTGGCCGTCATCTGGGCCTTGTGCTTGCCGTCCACGCTGATGCGCACGATCACGGCCTTGGTGCTGTCGAGGTCGAGGGCCCAGCCGGAGGCGCTGATCTCGGAGGCGTGGAACGTGACCGGGTCGAACCGGCCCACCGGGTTGTGGTTGACCGCCACGTCCCGGCACGCGAGCTGAGCGTTCTTGCCGGACGTGCCGGACACGTTGATACCGGTGACGCAGACCTTGTGAGTGCCCTGCGTGAGGTTCAGTGCTGCGGTCGCGTAGCCGTGCGCAGTGCCGTACCCCGGGTACGCCGTCGCGACGTCGGCGCGGGTCAGGTTGGCCGTCAGGGCCGCCTTCTGCACCCCGTCGACCAGCACGCGGACCGCCACTGGGGAGGTGCTGTCGAGGTCGAGGGCCCAGCCCTTGACGATCACTCCGGCAGGAACGCGGGTGAAGGTTGGCAGCGAACCCACGGGGCTGTGCCGCACGATGAGCGTGCGGCAGGCCGCAGCGGTGTTGGCCCCTGGCGTGCCCGTCGCGTTGACGTTGGTTACGCAGACCTGGTGGCTCCCGTCAGCGAGGGAGTACGAGGCGCTGTAGCCGTGGTTGGCTCCCAGGTCGGGGTAGCGGGTGCCGATGTCGGAACGACTGGCGTTAGCGGTCAGCTCCGGTTTCACCACGCCATCCACGGTGACGCGGACCTTGATGGCTGTGGCGGTGTCGGGGTCTGCCGCCCAACCGCGGATCATCGAGTTGCCGCCGGGGACCTGGCGGAAGCTCTCGAAAGAGCCGATCGGCAGGTGGTTGACCGTCACCCTCTGGCAGCCCAGGAGGCTGTTGGCGCCGGGAGTGCCCGTGACGTTGAGGCCGTAGGAGCACACCTCGCGCACGCCCTGGGCCAGCGTCAGCTCCGTCCGGAACCCACGGCTGCCGCCGTAGACGCTGTAGTTGGGGACGGACCCCGCCTGGTTCGCGGCGATCGTGCTGACGGTCTGGCCGTCGACCCGGATCTGCACGCTGCTCGCGGCCGAGGAGTCGGGGTCGAGCGACCGACCGGCAACTATCACCTTGCCCAGGGTGCTCTTGATCGGATCCAGAACCCCGATCGGGTCGTGCCACACCGTCAGGCTGCGACAGCCCAGGCTCCGGTCAGCGCCCTTGGTGCCCACCACGTTGAGAGCGGTCAGGCAGACGCTGCGCAGGCCCTGAGCAGCGGTGATCGACGTGACCAGGCCGTGTGCGTCGCCATAGGCGGGGTAGCGGCGCAGCAGGTCCGGCCGGCTGACGCTGGCGGTCGTGGAGGCAGGGACGAGCTCACCGTCGATCGTGAGGCGCACGGCCAGCGGGTCGGCGCGGTCAGGGTCGAGGGCCCAGCCCCGGGCGATGATCCCCTCGGGACGCTGCTGGACGCTGTCCAGCCGCCCGATCGGGCTGTGCTGCACCGTCGTCGTGATGCATCCCAGTGCCGAGGTGGAGCTGCCCGGCGTCCCAGCGACGTTTCTCGCCCGGGCGCACACGTAGTGGCTTCCGTCGGTCATGGGGAGAGTGACCCGGAAACCGTGTGGAGCCGGGTAGTTCTTGTACGTGGCCGTGATGTCCGACCGGTTCACGTCCTCGCGGACCACCTTCACGAGCACCTTGTCGACCCAGACCTCGATGTCGAGCGGCACGTCCTTGTCGGCATCGATGGCCCAGCCGGTCACCATGGTCGGGCCCATGGCCGGGTCGACGAACTCCAGCTTCCCGAAGGGCGTAACGGGTGGCGGGAACAGCCGCTTCCACTCGGTGGGGCCGAACGTCCCGGTCGCGGTGAGGCCCTGGGCACGCTGGAAGGCCGAGACCGCAGCGGCTGTGCCGCTGCCGTAGGCGCCGTCCACGGCCACCTGCAGGGGCCGCTGGATGACCTTGACGGCCTCGCCGCTGGAGCCGTACTTCAGGGTTAGCTGGCCGTACTGCGCCAGGATCGGCAGGTTGGCGGGGCTGACCACCGGACTGATGCTGCTCGACCCGGTCGGGCCGTAGTCGACCGGCGCGACCCTGCCCGACCAGTAGGACGTCGCCTGCTTGGCGCCGTTCCAACCGAACGAGAAGTGCGCGTGACTGGTGTGCGGGTCCGAGCCGCTGTATGCCTGCCAACCCTTGTCCGCCTGGTAGGCCTTCCAGATCTGCTTGTTCCAGATCATGTACATGACCCCGAGGCGACGCAGCATGGCGTGCTTGTTGCCGTACTTGTCGGTCGCCAGCAGCCAGGTGAGGAGGTTGGCCGCCTGCGCCCGCTGGGTGGTGTTGGAGTAGTTGGCCGTCCAGTCCCAGGCCCGGCCCTCCTTGTGCTCGCTGGTGCCGCCGATGCCGCAGTCGCGGACGATGCCGGAGCTGCCGGTGCCCGGGTAGGCCTCGAGCACCATGTTCATGAAGGAGCGCACGCCCGGCTTGGCGACCGGGTCGCAGACCTTCTGGCCTACGTAGGGCTGGTAGGCCTCGATGCCCGTCGGCACGACGGCAGGGGGCGGTGGCGCGGCGAACGCGGCCGGGGCGACCAGGGCACTGAGCAGCCCCAGCAGGGCGACGAGCGTGGCGAACCGGCTCGCTGCGACCAACCGGGTCCTGTGGGGGAAGTGCACAAGGGCTCCAAGCGGTGTTGGGGTTCGTATCAGTATCGGGGGTCCTTCATCGATCCTTGAGGCCCCCCAGGGTCAGTGGATGTCTCCGCGGCGCTCGACCGGCGACAGGCCCACGGTGCTGCCGCAGACCCGCAGCTCGGTCGGGACGGTGTGCGCGCCGGTCGTCTGCGGGAGGGTGACGACCACCTTGGCCACGTCAGAGCAGCTGCCGGTTCGCGCGGAGGCGATCGTGAAGGAGAGGCTGGTCGAGCGGCTGATCGTCACCGTCTCGGGCTGCTCCGGTGGCAAGCCGTAGCCGCCGTGCCGCGTGGCGATGGCCATCGAGCTGCCGGCGGCGTCGCGGAAGCTCACCGCGGGATAGCCCCTCAGCTGGCAGGCCGGCCCTGTGGTGCGGATCGCGTAGACCTCCTGCCGGCTATCCGCGGTCACCAGCGTGTCGGCGTCGGTGATCGTCAGGTCGTTGCCCTTGCAGGTGGGCGCGCCGACAGGTGGCGCCGACTCGAGCCCGGGGCCGGGCGTGAGCTCGCTGTGAGTCGGCGTCGGTGCCGCGGTGCTCGTGGCAGGCGTCGGCGCTGGAGATTCGGTGGGGGCGATCGTCGTGGGGGTGGCCCCGACCTCACCGGCGGAGTCGCTGCAGCCGGCACTCAAGGTGAGCGCGAGCAGGGCAGCCGCAATCAAGGTGGTGCGCATGACAGCTCCTGGGGAAGTAGGGGCGCTGCTTAAACTACGGCAGACACAGGCCGCACGCGCGTTCTGCGCTCATTCCGGGTCCGGCGCGTCCCCTACCGTGATCGCACCCAACGCCCTCCGCTGAGCATCGGTAGCCTCACGCCAGAAACCGGCATCCCTGCAGAACGGAAGCTCATGGCGGACCGCAAGCGGGCCCTCGTCACCGGCATCACCGGACAGGACGGGCCCTACCTCGCCCAGTTGCTGCTCGACAAGGGCTACGACGTCTACGGCCTGGTCCGAGGGCAGAACAACCCCAAGTACGACCTGATCCAGGAGCTGTTGCCCGACGTGCGCTTGCTGACCGGTGACCTCACCGACCTGTCGAGCCTGATGCGCGCCTTCAGGGCAGCACGGCCCCAGGAGGTCTACAACCTGGGTGCCATCTCCTTCGTGGCCTACTCCTGGGAGAACGCGCACGTCACCACGGAGGTCACCGCCAAGGGCGTGCTGAACATCCTGGAGGCAACCCGGCTCTACGCCGGCGACGACCCTGGTTCGGTCCGCTTCTACCAGGCGTCCAGCTCTGAGATGTTCGGCAAGGTGCAGCAGGTCCCGCAGACCGAGGAGACGCTGCTGTGGCCGCGCTCGCCCTACGGCGTCGCCAAGGTGTTCGCGCACTACATGACGATCAACTACCGCGAGTCCTACGGCATGCACGCCTCCAGCGGCATCCTGTTCAACCACGAGTCGCCCCGTCGCGGACCGGAGTTCGTAACCCGCAAGGTGAGCCAAGCCGTCGCCCGGATCTCGCTCGGCCTGCAGGAGACGATCGCGATGGGCAACCTGGAGGCGCGCCGCGACTGGGGCTACGCCGGCGACTACGTCGACGCCATGTGGCGGATGGTGCAGCAGGACGAGGCCGACGACTACGTCGTCTCCACCGGGGAGACGCACTCCATCCGCGACCTGCTGGACGTGGCGTTCGCCAGGGTCGGCATCGACGACTGGACCCCCTACGTCGTACAGGATCCGCAGTTCATGCGGCCGGCAGAGGTGGACCTGCTGATCGGGGACTGCACGAAGGCGACCGAGAAGCTGGGCTGGACGCCCACGGTGGGCTTCACCGAGCTGATCGAGATGATGGTCGACAGCGATCTTGAGCTGCAGAAGAAGCGCGCCGGTCGCTGAGGTGGCGAGCCCGTGACCTCCGCGCTGATCACCGGGATCACCGGGCAGGACGGCGGCTACCTGGCCGAGCGCCTGGTGGCGGAGGGCTACGAGGTGCACGGCCTGGTCCACCCGGGTGACCTGGCGAGAAGCGAACTGAGCGGCCGGTGCCCAGACGCGGTCCTGCACGGCGGCGATCTCACCGACGATGCGTCGCTGGCCCGGGTCGTGCGCGCCGCCGATCCTGATGAGGTCTACAACTTCGCGGGCATCAGCTCGGTGTCGTTCTCCTGGGAGCGCCCGGTGCTCACCGCTGACGTCACGGCCCTCGGTGCCGCCCGGCTGCTCGACCAGGTCTGGCAGCACCAAGAGCGCTCGGGCCGTCCGGTTAGCTTCGTTCAGGCATCCTCGGCGGAGATCTTCGGTGACGCGCAAGTCGCTCCTCAGGACGAGTCCACCCCCCTGCGCCCCAATACGCCGTACGGCGCCGCCAAGGCCTTCGCGCACCAGCTGGTCGGGGTCTACCGGGGGCGGGGCATGCACGCGGTCAGCGCGATCCTCTACAACCACGAGTCGCCCCGCCGTCCTCCGACGTTCGTGACCCGCAAGATCACCCGAGCCGCCGCCCGGATCTCGCTCGGGCTTGATCAGGAGCTGGTGCTGGGCAATCTCGAGGCCCGCCGCGACTGGGGATGGGCCCCCGACTACATCGACGCCATGATCCGTGCAGCGCGCCACCAGCAGGCGCTCGACTACGTGATCGCCACCGGAGAGGCCCACTCCGTGCGGGACTTCGTCGCGTCGGCCTTCCACGAGGCCGGCATCGAGGACTGGGAGCCGTTCGTCCGCACCGACCCGGCGTTCGTCCGGCCGGCCGAGGCGGCGCTGCAGCTGGGTGACCCGTCCCTTGCCAGAGCCGAGCTGGGCTGGGCGCCTTCTGTCAGCTTCGACGAGCTGGTCGGCCGCATGGTCGCCGCGGACCTGGCTCTGGTGACCGGAGCCGCAGGCGTCTAGCCGGCCGGATCATCGACATCCAGAACATCAAGAAGCCGTTCGTGGTCTCCAACCTGCGGCTCGAGGTCAACCAGCCCAAGCTGCAGGGTGGGGACCTCGAGAAGGACCCGGGCAACACGCTGCCGGAGCAGTCCTTCCAGGGCTACCAGGGGCACTACTGCTCCCTGCCGAGCCGGATCGACCCGCAGATCATTGCGTGCACGTTCATCATGTCGGGCCTGCGGGTCTTCGACATCTCCAAGATCACCAAGCCCAAGGAGATCGCCTACTTCAACAAGCCGACGGTTCCGGGCTCAGTGGCGGTCCAGCCGCGCCGCTCTGGTGCCTTCGCGATGTCGGCGCCGGCCTACGACCAGGCGACGGGCGACATCTGGTACTCCGACGCCAACAGCGGCTTCTACGTGGTCCGCCTCACGGGTGCTGCCAAGCGGAAGGTCTTCGCCAAGACCGTCTTCCTCCCGGGCAACTAGGACCACAGAAACGCTCTGGCGTGCCTAGGGCCAATTGGCGAAGCGGGGTTCGTCACAGGCGTAGGGTTGGAACTGACCGCAACCAGAGCCGAGGAGATCGCGCGTGACCGACGTTGGACCTCGCGTCCTCGTCGACGCCAGCGCTGTCCCGGCGGACAGGGGCGGTGTCGGGCGCTACGTCGACGGGCTGGTCCACGCGCTGGAGGCCGCCGGTGCGGATCTCGCGCTGACCTGCCAGCGGGCGGACGCCGAGCGCTACGGGCGGATGGCCCCGAACGCCAAGGTGGTCGCTGGGCCCGCGGCGATCTCGCACCGACCGGCCAGGCTGGCCTGGGAGCAGACCGGCCTGCCTCTGGTTGCCCAGCAGGTGGGCGCCAAGGTCGTGCACTCGCCGCACTACACGATGCCGCTGCGAGCCGGCCGTCCGGTGGTCGTCACCGTCCACGACGCGACCTTCTTCACCCAGCCCGACCTGCACAACTCGGTCAAGGGGACGTTCTTCCGCTCGGCTACCCGCACGGCGCTGCGCCGAGCCGCGCGCTGCATCGTTCCGTCGAAGGCGACGCGGGACGAGGTCATCCGCATCCTCGACGCGGACCCCACGCTGATCGATGTTGCCTATCACGGGGTGGACCAGCAGACCTTCCACGTGCCGGCCGAGGAGGAGAAGCAGCGGGTCCAGGCCCGGCTCGGCCTGGCCGGCCAGCCCTACATCGCGTTCCTCGGCATCTTGGAGCCGCGCAAGAACGTCCCGGGGCTGATCCGCGGCTGGGTGCGCGCCTGCGCCGATCTGGAGAGCCCACCTGCTCTGGTCCTGGCCGGCGGCTCGGGCTGGGACGACACCATCGACCAGGCGATCAGCGAGGTGCCCTCTCACCTGCGGGTGCAGCGGCCCGGCTACCTCCGCTTCACCGACCTGCCCGGTTTCCTGGGGGGTGCGACGATGGTCGCCTACCCCTCACACGGAGAGGGCTTCGGCCTGCCGGTGCTGGAGGCGATGGCCTGTGGCGTGCCGGTCCTCACGACGCCGCGGCTATCGCTGCCCGAGGTCGGCGGTGACGCGGTCGCCTACACCGAGCCCGATCCCGACTCGATCGCTGAGGCGATGACGGCGCTGCTGGGCGACCCAGAGCGTCGCGCTCAGCTGGGCGAGGCCGGGCACCAACGCTCGCTCGAGTTCACCTGGGAGCAGTCCGCGGAGGCTCACCTCGCGAGCTACGCACGCGCCGTGTCCGCCTGACCGTGCCAGGGGGTGCGGCCCCGAACTGGTCCGTCGACCTGTTGGAGAAGCCATGAGGCACGCCCTGATCCTCGCCGGGGGCTCCGGCACCCGGCTCTGGCCCTTCTCCACCGCGGCGGTCCCCAAGCAGCTGGTCCCGCTGTTCGAGGGACGGTCGCTGCTCGAGCTCGCTGTGGAGCGGGCCGCGGCGGTGTCCTCGCAGGTGTGGCTCGGGGCCGGCGAGGCCATGCGTCAGGCGGTGTCGACCGTCGAGGGGCTGGCTCCTGACCGGCTGATCCTCGAGCCATCGGGTCGCGACACCCTGCCGGCTCTCGTGCTGGCGATGACGACCATCGTGAATCAGGATCCGGACGCGGTGGTCGTCGTCCTTACCGCCGACCACCTGATCGAGCCGCTGTCTGCCTTCGCCGACACCATCTCGCGTGGCTTTGACATCGCCTCTCAGCACGCGGGCGCGCTCGTCACCTTCGGCGTGGTGCCGGATCACCCGGCGACCGCGTTCGGCTACCTCGAACTCGGTTCGGCGATCCCAGGCGGCGCAGTCGAGGTCGCCCGCTTCGCTGAGAAGCCGCAGTTGCACCAAGCCGAACGACTCGTCGAGCAGGGCGCGCTCTGGAACTCCGGCATGTTCGTCTGGCAGGCAGCCACGTTCCTGCGGGCTGCCGCGGCCTTCGCGCCAGCCATCGTGGTCGCCGTCCATCGATCGATGGACGGCGACCTTGCGGCCTGGGAGGCCATCACGAAGATGTCCGTCGACTACGGCGTGATGGAGCCGGCCTCGGTCTCGCCCGACTTCACCGTCGCCGCACTACCGCTGGCGGCGCGCTGGATCGACGTCGGTTCCTGGCCCCAGTACGGCGACGCGCTGACCAGATCGCCTGAGGGCAACGCAATCTCGGGCTCGGCCGTGGTCCTGGCCTCGAGGGACTGCGTGGTCGCGTCCTCGGATCCTGCACACCTGGTAGCGCTGGTCGGCTGTGAGGGCCTGGTCGTCGTGCACACGCCTGGGGCGACCCTGGTGATGCCGGCCGCGGAAGCGCAACGCGTCCGGGACCTCCACGCCCGCGTCCTGTCCGAGTTCCCCGACCAGGCCTGACCCGGCCGTCACCTCGTGCAGGGGTTGTCCTGCGCGGTTTGGACCGGCGTGGTCGGCTTGGTGCCCGTCGGGCCGGTGGGCTGCGAGCTGACCGTGACCTTCTGCGCGCCGGTGTAGCTCGTCCCCACGACCAGCTGCAGGGTGCGGCCCAGGCTCGGGTCCAGCTGCAGGACTGACCCCGGCACGGCGGCCTGCAGCGTCCGCGCGCTGTCGGCCTTGTCCGGACCGTGCAGGATCACCGTCTGTGTGGCACCTCCTGGGCCGCGGGTCTGCGGGATGCCGATGTTCTGGAATCCGACCGCGGTGATGTCCTGGGCGGCCTTGCGGCCCAGGCCGTTGACACCGGAGGCGTTGAACACCGAGACCCGAACGTTGGCGGGGGCGACGAGGATCGGAGTCGACGGCTGCTTGTCGCCGCGCTTCGGCCGCTTCCCGGGGGCTACGTCGTTGCGGATGGAGGTGAACAGCGCCTGGGCCTTGTCGTCATCGAGCAACACGACGGCGCCGGCGACGCCACGACGGCCCTGACCTGCCGTCGGAACGGTCACGAAGCTGATGCCACCAGAGCTGAAGGTGCGCACCCGCAGGGCGAGCTTCTTGAGGTCGTCGCCGGTCAGGCTCTCGTCTGCCTTGAGCGATGACGTGGCGATGTCGAGGAAGCCGGTGAGCTTGACCGGGTTGAGCAGCGTCCCTGCCGACAGGATCTTGTTGGCCAGGGACCCGATGAACTGCTGCTGACGGGCGATGCGGTCGATGTCGCCGCGGGGCAGGCCGCTCCGCTGCCGGACGAAGGCCAACGCCGCGGTGCCGTTGATGTGCTGCCTTCCCGCGGGGAGGTCGATGCGGCTGAGGCGCTCGCGGGCCGGCTGGGTGAGACAGACCTCGACGCCCCCCAACTTGTCCACCATCCCCTTGAACCCGGTGAAGTCGACTTGCAGGTAGTGGTTGATGCGGATGTTCGTCAGGTGTTCGAGGGTCCGCCGCAACAGCCCTGGGCCGCCCTCGGCGAAGGCGGAGTTGAGCTTCCTCCAGTGCGCCGGCCGCGTCGTGCCCGTCCTGGGGTTCTGGTACTCGGGGATCTGCACGTAGGTGTCCCGCGGGAAGCTGATCACCTGGGCCTTCTGGCTGGAGCCGAACAAGTGGACCAGGATGATCGTGTCCGCCCGCTGGCCGGTGACGAAGTTGCTGCCCTTGCCCTGCGTGCCCTTGGCATTGGCGCCCTCGCGGCTGTCAGAACCCACCAGCAGGAAGGTCTGCGCGTCGTTCTTGGTGGCAGGGGGGCGCTCCCCGCCGAATCGCTCGAAGACCCCGCTGATGCGGTCGATCTTGCCGTTGTAGTGGTTGAAGGCGAGGTAGAGCCCGCCCGCCGCGACCAGGATGACCACGGCCATCGACAAAGCGATCCAGGACAGGACCCGGGCCAGCCTGCGGCTCCTTCCGCCGCCGGGAGCAGCTGGCAGCGGCGGCGGGCTCGTGTCCTGCCGGTAGGCGTGCGTCGCGCGTGGCGATGTCGGCCGACGTCCGCCCGCCGGACCACGTGGGTCCAGCTGGGGCGGCAGGCTGCGGTCGGGCACTCCAAGATCCTAGGAGATCAGCGGGTTCTGCGGTGGCCGGCTGTCGCTTCTGCGGCGTGTTGCTCTTGCGGCATGCTTCGTCGTCCGTGAGAGGATGCAGTGTCAAGCGCGTGCTCGTACGTGCCGACGCCTGTATGGAGACCCTTCCCCTCTCCCGTTTGGATACCGCGTGTCCCGCTGTCGCACGGCTCTGATCGCCGTTGGGTCGATCTGTGCCTCGCTGCTGCCCGCGCTCGTGGTCACAGCGGCGCCAGCGCGTGCCTCGGTCGCCGTCAACGAGGCCTACCCCGTGCCCGCCGGCGGTGTCTACCCGATCGAAGGCCATGGCTGGGGCCACGGCCGCGGCATGTCCCAGTACGGCGCGCTGGGAGCTGCGAGCAAGGCCGGGAAGACCGCGGACCAGATCACCGCCTTTTACTACCCCGGTACGGCGAAGGGCTTCTTGAGCAACGCCTACCTCCGGGTCAAGCTCAGCGCGGACACCGACAGCGCGACCGAGGTCTACGCCCCGGCGTCCGGGACGGCCCTGACGGTGACCGATCTCGCGACCGGTAGGAAAGCAGTGCTGCCCATCTCCTCCACTGTCACCCGCTGGCGGTCCCGGACCGCCAGCGACGGGCTGCACCTGGACCAGCGGGTGTCCGGTGTCTGGAAGCCCTACACCACGTCGGCCTGGGCTGCCGTGCACGCGGGTCCGCTCCAGTTCTCCGGCCCGACGACCATCCGGGTGGCCATCACGCCTATCCCCGGGGTGGGCAGTGTCGCCTACCGGGGTGTCATTCGATCCCTCCGCGTGAGCGCCACGCAGATCATGACCGTCAACGTCCTGCCGATGGAGAGCTACCTGCGCGGCGTCGTCCCGCGCGAGTCACCGTCGGGTTGGGCCCAGGCTGCGCTGCAGGCGCAGGCGATCGCTGCCCGGAGCTACACCCAGTACAAGCGCGAGCACATCAAGAGCGGCCAGTACTGGCACATCTGCGACACCACGGCCTGCCAGGTCTACGGCGGCTACGCCAGCTACGCGACCGACGGCACCCGCAGGTACGGCGAGGAGGCCAGCACGAGCTTGGCGGTCAAGGACACCGCCGGCGTCATCCGCACCTACGGCGGGAAGGCGATCTTCGCCGAGTTCTCCTCCAGCAACGGCGGCTGGTCCACCGCTGCGATCGACCCCACCCGATTCCCTTACCTCAAGGCGCAGCGCGACGACTGGGACGGTCTGACTGGGAGTTCCGTTCACTCCTGGCGCGCCAGCGTGTCTGCCGGCCAGATCCAGAAGGCGTTCCCCGCAATCGGCACCCTGCGCCGGCTGCGGGTCATCGAGCGTGACGGCAACGGTGAGTGGCGCGGGCGGGTCCGCAAGGTGGCCCTGGACGGAGTCAACAGCGCCGGGCAGGTCACCTCGCTCACCGTGACCGGGAGGGACATCTACCTGGCCAACGTATGGCCGGCCAGCTCCAATGGGATGCGATCCAGCTGGTGGCACGTGCTGCCCTCCTTCAACAGCCAGGTCGTGAGCAAGTCCAGCGCGCCCCGGCTGGTGAGGAGCCCCGGCGTGAGCACTGGCGTGCTCACCGCCACGCTGAAGAACGTCGGCACGGCGACCTGGCCGACCTCCGGGCTGCACCTCGCGGTGTCGTCTCCGCCAGGACAGGCCGACCCCCTGGTGGGCAACAGCACCAAGCCCGGCCTCTACACCGGCACGGCGACCTCCATCGCCCCGGGAGCCTCGGCCGCGTTCCGCTTCAGCCTCACCGGTAACGCGGTGCCGCCTGGCCTGCACGCGCGGTCCTACCGGCTGCGGATCGGCAGCGGCGCGGTGTTCGGCACTCTGGTCTCCTACCAGGTGCCGGTCGACGCACCGGTCTACTCAGGCACGCAAGTGGGCGCGCCGGTGAGCACCAGCGGCACGGCCCCGACCGGTGAGGCTCCCGGCCCGGTGCTGGCCGACGGGCGCTCGATCGTCGTACCCGTCCGTGGGAGCACACCTCTGTCGGTGCGGGTCAAGAACACCGGCAACATCACCTGGCCGGTCACGGCCGGCGGACCGGTGCGCCTGGGGACGAGCAGCCCACTGAACCGCGTCAGCGCGTCCTCCGGATCCTCCTGGCTGGTCGCGGGGACCCGGCCGTCCGCCGTGCGGGCCTCCGCCCCGGTCGCCCCCGGCCAGTCCGGCACGTTCGGGCTCACCCTGTACGGCAACAGCAAGCCCGTGGGGGCGACCACGGAGGTTTTCCAGCCGCTCTGGCACGGCAAGAGCTGGTTCAAGGCACCGACGACCAGCCTCTCGGTCGTGCGCGTGAACCCGGCGGTCTCCCGGCTGGCCAGCGCGACCAGGGTGCCGCCGAGCAGCCTGTCCCTCACCAACGCTCCCACCGGCACTGCCACGCTGGTGGTGCGGCTGCAGAACCTCGGTGGATCGCGGTGGGCAGTCGGCTCGGAGGCGTTGCGGGCGTCCTCCGCCTCACTCGCCACGTCGGCGTGGTCGTCGACCACCCCGCCGCGGCTCAGGCGCAACGCCACGCGACCCGGGATCAGCTCGGTCTACCCGGGCGAGGTGGGGGAGTGGCTGGTGCCCATCTCGTCATACAAGAAGGCGGCCGGCACCTACCCGCTGACGCTGCAGGCGGTGTCGGGGGGCGTTTCCTACGGGCCCCGCATGAGCACGACCGTCACCGTCGTCGCGGCTACCTTCAGCGGCAGCCTGGTCACCAAGGCGGGGACCATCCGGGTCGCGAGCGTCGGCAGCGCAGTGACGTTCTTCGACGTGAAGAACACCGGCAACGCGCGCTGGCCGGTCAACGGCATGCTGCGCTCCCGCACGCTGACCGCCACGAGCTCGTGGGATCCGAGTTGGCTGGCGTCGAACCGGCCGGGTCCGGTCACGGCAAACCTCACCAGGCCGGGGGCGAGCGACGTCCGGGCGGGCGAGGTGGCGCGCTTCAGCTTCCGGATCGCGGGCAACGGCCGCGTCGCGCAGACCACCGCTGAGAGCTTCGGCATCGTGTGGGACGGCTGGAAGTTCTTGTCCGGCTTCACCGTGCCCCTGAGCTACCAGATCGTGTAGCTCCGGCAGTCTGCGGGGCACGGGCGCTCACCTGCTTGGTCATTACACTGGCGTCGCGTTGGACGTCGCGCGCGCGAGACCGCAGCCGGGCGCTCGCGCCTCGACAAGCGAAAGGGGCACCGTGCCCATCAAGGTCAGCGTCATCGTGCCGGTCTACAACCCCGGCCGGCACATGGACGACCTCATCGCGTCGCTGCTGCGCCAGTCTTTGCCCACCGACGAGTTCGAGGCGGTGTTCGTCGACGACGGCTCGACGGATGGCACGGGCGAGCGCCTGGACGCGCTCGCGGCCGAGCACCCGAACATCTCCTGCCTGCACATCCCGAACTCCGGCTGGCCCGGCCGGCCGCGCAACGTGGGCCTGGAGGCGGCCCAGGGCGAGTACGTCTACTTCGTCGACAACGATGACTACCTGGGCGATGAAGCGCTGGAGCGGCTGTACGACTTCGCCCAGCAACACGGCTCGGACGTCGTGGTCGGCAAGGTCGTCGGCCGCGGACGCGTCATCCCGCGCGAGATCTTCCGCAAGAACGTCGAGCGCACGAACCTGCGGGCCGGCTTCCCGCTGACCCTGCTCACCCCGCACAAGCTGTTCCGCCGCAGCCTGCTCATGGAGCACGGGCTGCGCTACCCCGAGGGCCGGCGCAGGCTGGAGGACCACCTGTTCGTCATGGCGGTCTACTTCAAGGCCGAGGTCCTGTCGATCCTGGCTGACTACGCCTGCTACTACTGGGTGAAGCGCGACGACACGACGAACGCCTCCAGCAGCCGCTTCGACCCGGTCGGCTACTTCGACAACATGCGCGAGGTCCTCGACCTGGTCGCCGAGAGCGCCGAGCCCGGGGCGTACCGCGACAGGCTGCTCGGCCACTGGTACCGCGGCAAGGTGCTCGGCCGCATGGGCCGCGGAGTCCTGTTCAGCTACCCGCCGGACTACCGAGCCGGGCTGCACGCCGAGCTGCGCCGGCTCGTGCGCGAGGACCGTTGGGGTGAGGGTGTGCACGCGGGGCTGAGCATGTCACTCAGGGTCCGCTCACGGCTGTTGCGCGACGCGGGTCTCGAGGAGCTGGAGCGGCTGGCCGAGGTCGAGAAGCGCATGAAGACCGAGGTCAGCATGCAGGAGGCGACCCCCATGACCAGAGGCCGTCTGCGCTTCCGGGTCGACTGCCGGCCGCGCTACGCCGACGGCTCCCCGGTGCTGTTCCGCCGTACCGGGACCTCGCTCTCCTGGGTGCTGCCGCCCGAGCTGGCCGACCTCGAGGAGCTGACCGCCGGCGACCGCGACGTCACCAGGGCGCTGCTTAAGGCCAAGGCGACCGGCATCGTGCGCTCTGTCGAGGACAAGAGCGAGTACGTCCTGTCGAGCCGCTCAACGGTGACCGAGCAGCACGAGGGCGACGACCTGGTGTCGATCCTGGTGGTCACGGACCTGACGGTCGACCCGGCCACCGCGGCCGCTGGGTCGCCGCTGCCGCTCGGCGACTGGGAGGTCGTGTCCCGGCTCAGCGCCTGCGGGTGGGACCGGTTCGGGCACGTGCCCGCCGGCGATGCCCCGCGTATCGGGGTTGCCACCGCCTCCCCGCCGCGCTCGGTGGTCGCCGGCCCGCAGGCCGACTCCCGGCGCCTCGTGCTGAGCGTTTCGGAGTCCTCGCAGCTGCCGCCCGACGTCGTCGTCGTCGAGCCGGCGCCGGTTGTCGCGGGGGCCGGCTCGGGCGCTGCCCCGCCGCTGGTCACGGCTCTGCGCTCTACCGCAGGCCGCAGGGTGCGGGCGATCGTGCGGCACAGCCCGGCCCTGACCCGGACGGCCGCTGGTCTGCGCGCGTGGAGGCGTCGCGCTCGCGGGTGACCGTGACGTGCCGGTCGACTAGCGCAGGGCCTTGACGACCTGCTTGGCGCGGCGGCGCACGCCGCCCTTGATCCGGGCCAGGCCCATGGAAGCCGCCGGCACCGAGGAGGGATCCGCGATGGCGGTGCGCAGCAGCGGCAGGCCGGCGGCGCGCCCGGTGCCCTTGTAGCGCTCCTGGCGAAGAAGCCGCCAGAACGGCGCCTTGAGCATGGCCTGCGGCGGGAGGGCGCCGCGCCGTGCCAGGATGTCGCTCGGCACGAGCTGCGGGTCCGGCGTGACGTACTCCGCGATGATTTTCTCGTAGTTGTCCGAGAGCACGGTGCTGGTCGGGTCGGCGCCCAGAATGAGCAGCAGACCAGTCGGCTGGGTGTCGATGCGCAGCAGCACCAGGTCGGGGCGGTAGCGCTCGAGCACCGGGATCATCTTGTAGACGTCACCGGTCCACGCACGGGTGTGGCGGTCCCGGGCGGCCTCGTCGTTGCTGCGCGGCAGCATGTCGTCCAGGACGATCGCGGTCGTCCAGTGCGAGTGCTTCTCGACGTTAATAAAGTCGCGGAGGGCGTACTCGAACAGGTGCATGCCGTCGATGAAGGAGTAGCCGATCCGCTCGCCTCCGAAGGGCTTGAGCACGTCAGCGCGGGCGAAGTAGTCGTCGCTGGTCGAGCGGAACAGCGACACTTCGCAGGCGATCTCGCTCTTGACCTGGAATGCCGGGTCGATGCCGATGGAGCGAGTGCGCGACAGGGCCAGGCTGTCGCCGTTGCGAACGCCGATCTCCAGGTAGGTCTGCGGCTGCAGCTTCTTGTGGATGCCGCCCAGGAAGGTCAGGTAGTGCATCGCCAGCAGCTCCGGAGCTCGGTGCGGGGACGCTCGCGCTCTCCCGCAGGGACCGCAACCCTACAACGCGCGGCGTCTGCCTGCGGCAGGCGCACCATGCGGGAGGCCTTCGTGCCATCGCCGGGAACAGCCTGCGGTCAGGCCTGCCAGATCGCAGCGCGAACGCCTGGGACGTCATCGATGCAGAGGGCGTCCACACCAGCGCTGAGCAGGGCCGGTGCCGCCTCGGGGCTCGGGCACCAGGCGAGCACGTCGAGGCCGGCTCGGTGGGCAACGTCCACGACGTACGCCGCGTCCTGCTCGCCCTGCGCCAAGGCAAAGGAGCCGGTGTGACCGGCCACCACATCGCAGCCCAGGTGGACTGCGGCAGGCACGGACTTGCGGAGCGGGAAGTCGCGCCAGGTGAGCAGGCCCAGTGGAACACCAGGCGCGCACTCGCGCACGATCAGCAGGGCCGCCGGATCAAAGCTGCTGACGAGCAGCGGGCGCACTGAGCGCTGGCGCTCGGCCACGGGGGCGAGCAGGGCCGCCGAGCTGGCCCCGCGGACGCGGAGGGCGTCCTCGACGGCGGACTTCAGGTCCAGGTTGAGCCCGATCCCTGGTGGCAGCACCTCCAGCAGCTCGTCGAGGAGCAGCAATCCGCCTGCGCGGCACTGCTCGCCGGTCAGCTGGCTGTAGGGACGACCCTGAGCGTCGAAGGGCGCGTGCGCGAGGACCAGTGTGTCATCGCCGGCGCACCGGACATCAGCCTCTACCCAGGTGAGCTGGGCCGCCACGCCGGCCTGGAAGGCACCGAGGGTGTTCTCGTCAGGCCCGCGGCCATTGCCCCTGTGCCCAACCAGCACCGGCCCGGGCGAGAACACAGCCACGTCGTCAGAAGACCGCGTTGGCGCGGTCCAGGTCTGCTTGGAAGTCGACTTCGAGACACCGGTAGGCGGAGATGTCGAAAGGCACGACCCGCAACCCATCCTGGGCGATGGCCGTCTCGATGCCCCGCTCGAAGTAGTCCTGGTCGCCGCACTCCTCCAGGTGCCGCCGCAGCAAGGGCAGGTCGGACCCCGAGATGAAGTTGATGCCCACGGCTTCGCCGAGTCCCTGGGCCACCGTTTTGGACAGCTCGGAAACGAAGCCCTCGTCGCCAACGGTGTACTTGACCTCCTCATCACCCACGTTCTCGGTGTTGACGCACACCACCGACTGCCCCGCGGCGATGGTGGGAGCGAGCTCGGTGAGGATCTTGGCGTCGAAGACGACGTCGCCGTTGACCCACAGCACCCCGTCGGACCCGCCGTCCCGCAAGGCGGCCAGCAGGCTCTTGCTGGTGTTGGTCTGGTCGTAGGCCGGGTTGTACAGGAAGGCGCACTGGGGGAAGGCCTCCATCACGAGCTCCTTCTTGAAGCCGACGACGATCCGGACCTGGGTCTGCGGGAAGGCCACGGCGAAGTTGTCGACTTGCTGCTGCATGATGCTGCGGCCGTCCCGAAGGCTGGTCAGGGGCTTGGGGAAGGGCCGCCCCAGTCGGGTGCCCATACCGGCCGCGAGGATGACGAGCGTGGGCTGTGGCATCGGGCACATACCTCGAGACAAGAGGGGGACAGGAACGGTTCAGGAGACGCCGGCGGCCATGTCGAAGTCGTGATGATCTCCATGGCGCTCTCCGAGCAGGCGGCGACAGCGTTCCACAGCCTCGGTGATGGTGGCCAAGAACAGCTCGGTGCTCTCGCCGCGTTCGAGGTCGCCGAAGTAGAAGTTCCTGGCGGCTGTGCGGCGGCCAGCCATCTCTTCGTCCTGCATGCTCTTGCGCAGTGCCTGCGCAACGTCAGTGAGCCCTGCGTAGCTGAGGACATGCGTCTGGGCGGCGAGCGGAGACGCGTCTACCAGTGCCGACGGGTCGTCGCGGGTGTCGGTCAGCCACAACGGCGCTTCGGTGCGTAGGAACAGCCAGTCCAGGGCGACGCTCGAGACGTCGGAGACCAGCACGTCGCAGGCGTCGAAGAGCGACAGGATCGGGCGAGCCAGTTCCACCAGGTTGTGTTGGTCCTGTGGGACATCGGCGTTAGCTCTCGTGAGGAGCTGGCAGACGGCTTCGTGGGCTTGCAACGCGTCGGGTGAGCCCGTCACGATCTTCGGGTGGGGCTTGTAGACGACGCGAAACCCGTCCTCCAGCAGGCTCGCTACGAGCCGAGGCCCGAAGCGCACCAGGGAGGTGTAGTTCATGGCCGGCGTCTCGCCCTCCCAGGTCGGGGCGTACAGCACCGTTGGCTGGGCGACGGGGGGGAGGGTTGGCGCGAAGGTTAGGTCCAGCTGCGGGCGACCCACGTGCACCAGCTTGCTGCTGTCGAACTGCAGCAGGTTGTCGGTGTAGCGGGTGACCGCCGCCGGCCCAGCCACGAGCACGTGGTCGTAGGCCTTTGCCTGGTTGCTTGCCATGGAGATCTTGTCGCTCTCCCCATGGTTCAGGTGCAGGTGCAGCGCGCGCGACCAGCTCAGGACCTGGAAGTTGGATGAACTGTTGTTGACGTACAGGCAGGCGCGAGCGTCGGTGCGCTGCAGGACGTGGTTGAGGTCTTGGAGCCGGCGCACGAAGACCAAGGGCAAGGGCTGATCCTGCAGCAACCGGAACGAGCCCAGGTTCCGCGTCACCAGCAGCACAGGGCACCGCTCGTGCAGCACTTGGAAGACGGGCAGCCACTGCTCGAGCTGGTAGAGCTTGGTCGCGTCATCCGGGAAGTAGACGATGACCTCAGCCGGCAGGGGCACGTTGGAGAAGCGGTTGTTCGACAGCGCGGGCGACTGCGGCACGCTGAGCATGTCCGGCGTGAGGCGGCGAAGCACCGCGCGGTAGGCGCGCGTCTGCGCCAGGCGCTGCCGCCGGGACACCCGCGGAGCATCAAAGCCTGCCAAACCCAGCCTCCTCCTCGCGACAACGACGACCCGGCCACAGGAGTGCACGCCTCGGACGCCGTGGGCCTACCTGGCGGCAGCCCACCGTCAGCAGTTTAGTTGAGAGGAGGGCGGCGCGGTCCGCAGGCTTGGCTTGCTCAGCAGGCGCAGCGGCAGGGGTATGCCGCAAAGGTCGGCCTCGAGCTGGAACTTACGAGGTCTCCGCGCTGTACGCCGCGACGACCTCGTCCGCCGGCCCGTCCATCCGGATCAGCCCCTTGTCGAGCCAGATGGCGCGGCTGCAGGTGGCGGTGACGACGCCGAGGCTGTGGCTGACGAGGAACACGGTGCCGGACTTGTCGCGGAGGTCTTTGATGCGTTGCTCGCTCTTGCGTCGGAACTCTGCATCGCCGGTGGCGAGTGCCTCGTCGATCATGAGCACGTTGTGGCTGCGTGCTGCAGCGATGGCGAAGCGCAACCGTGCCGACATCCCGGAGGAGTAGGTGCGCATGGGAAAGGAGATGAACTCCCCGATCCCGGCGAAGTCCACGATGTCGTCGTAGGCGTCACGTGCTTCTGCGGGAGTCATCCCCATGGCCAAGCAGCCCAGGTAGACGTTGCGCTCGCCGCTCAGATCGTTCATCAGCGCTGCATGAACTCCCAGCAGCGATGCCTGTCCTTCGGAGAAGATCCGTCCGCTGGCGGGCGGCAGCAGACCGGCGATGGCGCGTAGCAGCGTCGACTTACCACTGCCGTTGCGGCCGATCAGGCCGATGGCCTCGCCGCGGTAGCTCGTCAGGCTGACACCGCGTACCGCGTGGACCTCGCGCACGCCGGGCGAGCGCTGGCGTCGCACGAGCCGGCTGAGCGCAGTGCTGCCGCTGCCCGTCGCGCCGCCGCCACCAAGGACGCGGTAGATGACGTGCAGGTCGTCGACGACGACGGTCGGAGAGCTCAGGTCGCGCTCCACCGTGGTGGCGGCTTGCTCAGCCACGGCCATAGGTCTCTTCCGCCCGGTAGAAGTACCAGAACCCAGCCAGCAGGACAACGACCGCCCAGCCGACCGCGTAGGCCCAGACCTGGCCTGGCACGGACAGCTCGCGCAGCAAGGCGCCCCGCACCAGCTCGAGGTAGACCCCGCCCGGGTTGGCCTCCAGCGCCACCTGCACCAGTCGCGGGGTGCGGTCAGCGAACTGGTCCACCGAGTAGAACACACCCGAGACGTAGAGCCAGGCCCGCAACATGAAGGGAAGCAGCTGCCTGATGTCGGGGTAGCGGGCGCCAACGCGGGCCATCGCCAGGCTGGCTCCTGTGTTGAACATGGTCTGCAGCAGCAGGATGGGTAGCAGCAGCAGCCACGCCCAGGTCACCGGCTCGCCGGTGACGAGCACGATCGCCAGCATCACCATCACAGACACCATCAGCTGCTGCAGTTCGATGAGGGTGAACGCCAGCGGCAACGTCGCGCGCGGGAAGTGCAAAGCACGGATCATGTTCAGGTTGCCGCTGATGGCCACTGTCCCGCTGTGCACCGACCGCTGGGTGTAGGTGAACACGAACACGCCGATGATCAGGAAGGCCTCGTAGTTCTCCACTCCTCGATTCGCTTGCAGGAGGAGCCCGAACAGCAGGTAGTAGACGGCCGCGTTGAGCAGCGGCGTGAGCAGCTGCCAGATCTGGCCGAGGCGGGCATGGGCGAACGTGGCGATGTTGCGCGAGCTGGCGAAGCTCACGATGAACGACCGCCGTCCCCACAGCTGTGAGATGTACGGCCGCAGCGGCGGGCGCGTCGCTACCGGCTGGAGCCCGTGGCGGATCGCGAAGTCGGCCGCCGACTCGCCATCGGGCGGTGTTGGTGCGGCATCGCGTCCTTCATCAGGGACCACGGGGCTGACCGGCGCGACGGAGTCCACGCCCCCATCGTATCGGCGTGCAAGTCTGGGCCCGTGCCCTCTACGTTCGCTGCCAACAACGCCCGCGGCCTGCGTCGCCTGCCGCTGTACCTGCTGGGCATGCTGGCGACCTGGTTGGTCCCGCGACGTCCGGACCTGTGGGTGTTCGGCTGCGGCATCGGCCCCGGTGAGGGAGCTCTCCCGCTCTACCAGCTGGCGCGGCAGCGCCTCGACGACAACGTCCGCCTGGTGTGGCTGGCCAGCACCGGCGAGGAAGCGGAGCGGGCCCGGTCCCTTGGACTGGACGTGGTGATCAAGCTCAGCCGCACCGGCTTCTGGCTCACGCTCCGCGCCGGTGTCGCTGTCGTGACCCACGGGCTGGGCGACGTCAACCGCTATGGCATCAGAGGCGCATTCGTAGTGCAGCTGTGGCACGGCATCCCTCTCAAGCACCTTCACCTCGACGCGCCCGTGGCTCTCACGGCCGGGTCCCCGCTGGGTCGAGTGCTGGTGCGTCGTGGCTTCCACACCGCCGGCCGCCAGATCGACCTGCTCCCGGTGTCCTCCGATACCGCCGGCGAGCGCCTGGCCAGCGGCCTCGGTGCCCGCCGGGAGGCGGTGGCCGTGACGGGGGACCCGCGCGACGACGTACTGCTGCAGGGCACGGCCGAGTCCCGGAGGTCTGCCGCGCGGGCGCTGCTCGAGCAGGCCGTGAGCCCGTTCCCAGGGGGGACGGTGGTGCTCTACGCGCCCACCTGGCGTGACGGCGCCGACGACCCCACCGTTCCTGACGAGGTGATGTGGGAGGAGCTCGCGCGTTGGCTCGAGGCAACCGACAGCGTGCTCCTGGTCCGCAGCCACCCGCTGGGTCGGGGCAGCTACTCCACCGGCCCGCAACGGTCGCCCCGCATTCGACTGCTCGACCCGGCGGCTGTGAAGGACCTGACGCCACTGCTCCCGGCCTGTGACGTGCTCATCACCGACTACTCCTCGACGGCCTTCGACCTCGCCCTCGTCGGCGGACTCACGGTCTACCTGGCCCCAGACCTCGCGTCGTACGTCGCCTCGCGTGGGTTGTACGAGTCCTACGAGGTCTTCAGCGGCGGACGTCACGTCACCTCGTGGACCGAGGCGTTGGCCGAGCTGGCGGCCCTGGGCGATGAGGGCGAGCGGGCGGCTGCGGCCGCCGCCCACGCGGCCGACGTTCGAAGGCGGCACTTCGCGCACCAGGACGGCAGAGCGACCGAACGGGTGCTGGACCTGATCCTGCAGCGGAACCAGGTCGCGCTCGATCCTGCACCGAGGAAGCGGGCCGCATCCCCAGCGACGGTGGTGTCGGCCCACCTCGGCGCAGAGCAGCTGCACCTACAGGTGACCGCGGGCACGGACGACGTGGGCCGGCTGCGAGGCCTGGTGCTGGCGAGCAACCGCGCTCAGGTCGCGCCCAGCAGCGTGACGCTCGACGAGCGCATCGTCACCTTGGTGTTCCCGTTGCTGAGGAGCCACTGGGGAGCAGACGGCCTCCCGCTGCCGTCCGGCACGTTCCGGCTCGTCCTGGCCGGGGATCCAGGGTTCCGGCTGGCACTGAACCCCGGGATCTCGCCGCCTGTGGTGGACGGCCCGCTGTTTCGCGGGCAGCTGCTGCAGCACGGCGGGGAGGTCGCGCTCACCATCGCCGCCCCGCTGACCGACTCGGAGCGCGGAGCCTCCAACCAGCGGCGGCTGCGGCTGGCCCACCTCGCACCGCGGGCGCGAGAGCAGGCCGTCTACTTCGAGAGCTTCTACAGTCGCTCCGCCTCGGACAACCCGTTGGGCATCGACCGGGCGCTCGCCCGCCTCCGGCCGGACGTCACGAGGTATTGGAGCGTTGGCGACAGGTCGGTTGCGGTACCCGAGGGTGCGGTGCCGATCGTGGAGTACAGCGAGGAGTGGTGGCGGGTGCGCGCCGCAGCTCGCGTCTACGTCGTCAACGACTGGCTGCGGTGGACCTTCCGCAAGCGCCGAGGGCAGCACGTGCTCCAGACCTGGCACGGCACGATGCTGAAGCGGCTGGCCCTTGATCGACCTGGCCGCACTCCCCGCATGCGGTTCGCCGTGCTGCGCCAGTCCATGCGCTGGAACGCCCTGCTCGCGCAGAACGACCACAGCGCGAAGATCTTCCGGACGGCGTACGCCTTTCGCGGGCCGGTCTGGCAGCTCGGCTACCCCCGCAACGACGTCCTTGCCGACTCGGCGCGGGCGGAGCTCGTCCACGAGCGCCTCGGGCTTCCCCGCGAAGCCCGCGTCGTGCTCTACGCCCCCACCTGGCGTGACGACCGGTCCGACCTGATTGACCATCTCGACATCACCCGGTTCGCAGCGGGACTGCCCGAGGGTCATGTGCTCGCCCTCCGCGGCCACTCGCGGACCCTCGCCCACGGGAGTGACGTCACCGGGCCACGGGTCATCGACGTGACCAGCTACCCCGACATGGGCGACCTGATGCTGGTCGCCGATGTCCTGGTGACCGATTACTCGTCCGTCATGTTCGACTTCGCCGCGACCGGCAAGCCCCTCGTGTTCTTCACCCCGGACGCGGACCACTACGACAAGGTGCTCCGCGGGTTCTACTTCGACCTACGCGAGCTCGCGCCGGGCCCCGTTGTCGACACCGAAGCCGAGTTGCACACGGTGTTGGAGCGCCTTGCTCAGGAGCCGGCAGCGCACGAGGCGGAGTACGCCGAGCGCTATGCCGGCTGGCGCAGCCGCTTCACGCCCCTGGACGACGGCCACGCGGGCGAGCGGGTCGTGCGGCAGATGGCCGACCTCGGGTGGTTCGACTGACCTGTGCCCTCGAGCTGTCTACGGCGTCGCGGGCCCCTCTGACCAACCCGGCGAGAAAGCCAGCTCCCCAGGCGTAGTGCATGACAGCCAGCACCCCACTGCGACGCAGCCGATCAGCCCACCGCCCGGGTACGGCGACGATCACGCCGACCAGCAGCAGTGCGTATGCCGCCGGCGCCGCAGCCACGACGGCAGCTACCTCGGTCGGCAGTCCGCCGACGGCGGCGAGGCCGAGGGCGAGGGCCGCAGCGGCGGTGGCGACGACCAGGGCCGGTGGCGCGAAGAAGCGCGGCCCATTCCGCACGTGCCAACGCCTGACCAACTCGCCCCGCCACCTGCCGGTGGCCCAGAACTGGCGGGCCAGGGCTTGCCAGCTCGCGCGGGGCCAGTAGTCCACCCGCAGAGCCGGGTCGAGCCAGACCAGATGGCCAGCAGCGCGGAGCCGCCGGTTGAGGTCCCAGTCCTCACCGCGGCCGACCGTCTCGTCGAAGCCACCCACCTCGGCGAGCATGGCCGCCCGCATCACGCCCAGGTAGGCCGACTCGGCCTTGCCGGCAGGCGCCTCCTCGCTGTGATACGCCCCGCCACCCAGCCCGAGGCGGCTGTTGTAGGCCCAGGCCACTGCCGCCTGAACCCCCGGCCGGCCGACCGCAACCATGATGCCGCCGACGTTGGCCGCCCCGGTCTGCTGCAGGGTTGCCACGGCTCGGCGGGTGTAGCCGGGCGGCAGCGCGGTGTGGGCGTCCACGCGCACGATGATCGGGTGCCGGGTAGCGCCGATGGCCAGGTTCAGGCCCGTCGCGATGTGAGCGCGCGGGTTCGCGACCACCCGAACCCGAGGATCGCGCGCGATCAGCGCGGCCAGCACCTGGTCGGTGCCGTCGGTGGAGGGGCCGGCAGCGAGGATGACCTCCGACGGGCCGGGATAGTCCTGCTCGAGCACGCTCGCGATGGCGCGCTCGACGTAGTGGACCTCGTTCAGCACGGGCACGACGTACGAGACACCGGGGGAGCCCTCAGCGTCCACGGCGCCCGCCATGCTGGAGTGGGATCCCGTCACACCAGCAATCTAGGAGATGGTCAGGTGGCGGGCGGGCGGCCTCGCTTGGGCAGGGGGGCGGCCTTCTTGGGCATCCGGCCCGAATGGGTCAAGGCCTGCCGAAGCAGCATCTCGATCTGCGCGTTGACGCTGCGGAGCTCGTCCCCGGCCCATCGGTGCAGGGCGTCGTGCACCGCGGGGTCGATCCGCAAGAGCAGCTGCTTGCGGTCATTGGCAGCCACGGCTCAGGAGTACAGCGAACCGGCATTGACGATGGGCGAAGCCGGCTGGTCGCTGCAGAGCACTACTAGGAGATTGCTGACCATCGCGGCCTTCCGCTCCTCGTCAAGCACCACGATCTCCTGCTCGTTGAGTTGCTCGAGCGCCAGCCGCACCATGCCCACCGCCCCTTCGACGATGCGCGACCGGGCGGCCACCACAGCGCTCGCCTGCTGACGGCGGAGCATGGCCTGGGCGATCTCCGGGGCGTAGGCGAGGTGGCTGATCCGCACCTCGACGATCTCGAGCCCGGCGAGCACGACGCGCTGCGCGACCTCCTCGGCCAGCTCCGCGGCGACGATGTCGGTCGAGCCGCGCAGTGAGGTGCCTTCCTCGTTGGAGTTGTCATAGGGGTGGGTGGTCGCGACGTGCCGCAGTGCTGACTCCGACTGCACGTTGATGAAGTCCTTGTAGCTGTCGACGGCGAAGGTCGCGCGGGCCGTGTCGGCCACCTGCCACACCACGATCGCGGCGATCTCCACGGGGTTACCGTCGGCGTCGTTGACCTTCAGGCGGTTGGTCTCGAAGTTGCGGACGCGGACGCTGACGTTGCGCCGCACCGTCAGGGGCATGACCCAGGTCAAGCCGGTCTGCCGCACGGTGCCTGCGTAGCTGCCGAAGAACTGCACCACGCTGGTCTGGCCGGGGGCGATCATCACCAGCGAACTGACGACGATGATGAACACCAGCGTGCACATGGTCACCACCGCCCCGGCGGGCCAAAAGCTCGCCAGCAGCGCCGACGCCGCACCGACGGCGACGCAGGCGAACAGGACCAAAACCCCCAGCCAGCCGTTGGCCGACCGGGCCCTGCGCTCCTCGATCTCCACGCGCGCGCCATTGTGCCCAACCGGCATTGCGGCGATCTCGACAGCTGGCTCGGTGCTCATGTGCTCTCCCCTGTGAAGAATCTGATATCACATATCTATCACATTCCATCGAGCCAGGGCAAGTGTCCCGACGATGATGGGTAGATCGCCTGGGTCAGGACACGGGAGATCTACCTGCAAGCGCAGCCGCCTGACGCGTCAGCCCTACAGAGCTACGGCGAAGTCGGGCTCGGTCACGGCGCGGACCTCGTCGACCGTGACACCTGGGGCGAGCTCCCGCAGTACAAGACCTGATGGTTCGACGTCCATGACGCACAGGTCGGTGATGACCCGCTGGATGCAGGCCCGGCCGGTGTAGGGGAGCGTGCATTCGCGCAGCAGCTTCGGCGACCCGTCCTTAGCGGCGTGCTCCATCATCGCGATGACCCGCTTGGCGCCGTGGACGAGGTCCATCGCGCCGCCCATCCCCTTGACCATCTTGCCGGGGATCATCCAGTTGGACAGGTCGCCCTTCTCCGACACCTGCATCGCACCGAGGATCGCGACGTCGATGTGACCGCCCCGGATCATCCCGAACGACGAGGCGCTGTCGAAGTAGGAGCCACCCGGCAGCAGGGTGACCGTCTCCTTGCCGGCGTTGATCAGATCAGGGTCTACGTCAGCGTCCGGGGGATAGGGCCCTACGCCGAGTACGCCGTTCTCCGACTGCAGCACGACGTGCACGCCGTCAGGGATGTAGTTGGGAACGAGGGTGGGCAGCCCGATTCCCAGGTTGACGTAGGAGCCATCTACCAGCTCCAGGGCGACCCGCGCTGCAAGCTCTTCCCGGCTAAGCACGGACGGTCCGCCTCTCGATCCGCTTCTCGACATCCGGTGTGTGCACGACCCGCTGCACGAAGACCCCCTGCGTGTGGATGAGAGCCGGGTCCAGCGAACCCGGCTCAACCAGCTCCTCGACTGAGGCGATCGTCACGCGCCCCGCCATCGCGCACAGCGGGTTGAAGTTCTGCGCCGACTTCTCGTAGACCAGGTTGCCGTGCCGATCCCCGTAGCGGGCGTGCACCAGCGCGTAATCGCACACGATCGCCCGCTCGAGCACGAAGTCCCGGCCGTCGAAGGACCGCACCTCCTTGGGCTCCGACGCCAAGGCCACGGAGCCGTCGGGGGCATAGCGCAGCGGCAGCCCCCCTTCGGCAACCTGCGTCCCGACGCCGCCCGGTGTGTAGAAGGCCGGGATGCCTGCGCCGCCAGCGCGCAGCCGCTCCGCCAGCGTCCCCTGGGGCACGAGCTCGACCTCGAGCTCACCGGACAGGAACTGCCGCTCGAACTCCTTGTTCTCACCCACATACGACCCGGTCGTACGACGGATCCGCTTGGCCCTGAGCAACGAGCCGAGGCCCCACCCGTCGACGCCGCAGTTGTTCGACACCGTCGCGAGGTCCGTACTGCCGACCTCCAGCAGCGCCTCGATCAGTGCCTGCGGGATGCCGCAGATGCCGAATCCGCCGACGGCGAGCGATGCCCCGTCCGGGATGTCAGCGACCGCCTCCGCGGCACTCGAGACGACCTTGTCCACGCGTCCTCCTGCCAACCGTCGGGTGCCCAAACTAGCCTCAGGCTGGTGGAGACTGTGTGGCGCCCGACCCACCTGGTCGACGTGCGCCGCACCCTCGCCCCCCTCGCCCGCGGCCGGCGCGACCCGACGCAGCAGGTCGACACCGACGGCAGCATTTGGCGTACGACGCTCGCGCCCACCGGTCCCGCCACCTGTCGCATCACCCAGCGTGGTGGGCACGAGATCCACTGCCAGGCCTGGGGTCCGGGCTCGGAATGGGTGATCGCCGGGCTGCCCGACCTGCTCGGCTCGCGCGACAGCAGCGATGGCTTCGAGCCAGGTCACCCGCTGATCGCGAGTGCCCACCGGCGCAACCCGTGGCTGCGGATGCCGCGCACCGGCCGGGTTTTCGAGGCCCTCGTCCCCGCGGTGCTCGAGCAGAAGGTCACCGGCCTGCAGGCCAAGGTCGCGTTTGCCCGGCTGGTCAGGCAGTTCGGCAGCACGCCCCCCGGTCCGGCTCCGGCCGGGATGCAGGTCTCCCCTCCGCCCGAGGTGTGGCAGCGGATCCCGAGCTGGGAGTGGCACCGCGCCGGGGTGGAGCCAGTGCGGGCGCGCACGATCATCGCCGCGGCGAAACTGGCCAGCCGGCTGGAGGAGGGCACCGACCTCACCTCCCATGCCGCCCTTGCCCGGTTGCGGCAGGTGCCGGGCATCGGCGAGTGGACGGCGGCCGAGGTGGCGCAGCGCGCACTCGGCGATGCCGACGCGATCAGCGTCGGCGACTTCCACCTGTCCCAGTTCGTCGGCTGGGCCATGCTCGGTCGGCCGGTTGACGACGCCGGCATGGTCGAGCTGCTCGAGCCGTGGCGCGGCCACCGGCAGCGGGTGGTCCGCCTGCTCGAGCTCAGCGGGGCGGAGAAGCCGAGGTTCGGCCCGCGCCTGACGATCGCCGACCACCGGGCCAGATGAGGCACTTTCACGCGGGGTGGGATCTGTCACGATGTGAGCATGAAGAGCAGCTTTGAGGACCCGGCCCTGCTCGCCGCGATGCAGGCCTTTGTCGCCGCCGTCGCGGCGCTCGAGACGGCGACCGACGACCGGCAGATCATGGAGCGCTCGCAAGCCAGGTCGATGGCCGGCATGGTTGTGCGCAAGCGCCTCGAGGAGCTGGGTTGGCTGGCACCTGCGCGGCTTCGCGTCGGCGACCCCTCCTAGCGGATCACCACATAGTCCGCCGAATCCTGAACCGCACGGGGTCCTGGTTGCTGGTCAGCCCAGCCGACCGCTACCGCCCCGAGTGGTTCCCAGCTCGTCGGTAGCTCCAGAACCTCGCGCACCACGTCCGGGCAGAACATCGTGCTGCCGATCCAGGCCGAGCCGAGGCCGAGGGCGGCCAGCTGCACCAGCAGGTTCTGAACCCCAGCGCCGCCGCTGACGAGGAACATCCGCTCCTCCGCGTGTTGTCGGTGTGGGTCAGGATAGGGGTGCGCGCCGTCCCGGACCAGGCACGGCACGACGAGGGCTGGCGCTGACGCGAGCAGGTCGCCGCGCGCAAGCCGGCGGGCCACCTGCTCGTCGGTGAATCCGTCAGAGCGCAGGTCCTGCTCCCACTGGGCCCGCATCTGTCCCAGCAGCTGCTCGCGGCGCTCCTCGATCAGCACGAAGCGCCAGGGCGTGGTGTGGTGCGGCGCCGGTGCGGTCAGGGCGGCGGAGACGGCCTCCAGCAGCAGGGCCCGGTCGACCGGTTCGCCGGTGAACGTGCGCACCGTCCGCCGCAACCCGACGGTCTGCTGGTGGGCGTCGGCGGTGCCCAGCCGGAACCAGTCCTGGTCCGCCGGCCGGACGAGGGCCCGCGCCGTCCGTCCGTCGTCCGCGAGAGCAAGCCCACGAACCACCGCGGCGGCGACGCCATCGGCTTTGCCCTTCACCAGCTCGGCGGCGGCGGCGATCTCATCGGCCACGGCGATCTCGGTGACCTCGAGGACCTGGCCGTGGCTGTCGGTGGTCCCGCGGCTGTCGCGGAGGGGAGCCAAACCCGCCACCCCGATGGCCGCGTCGGTCTGACCGACCCGCCAGGCCCGGCCCATCGTGTCGCTGATGACCACTGCCAACCGCCGGCCGGTCAGCTCCTGGAGCCGCCCGCGCAGCCCGGCCGCTGAGGCATCGGGATCCACTGGCAGCAAGGCGATCTCGTCCGGCCGCACGTTACTGACGTCGACGCCGGCCGCGGCCATCACCAGGCCGTGCCTGGTCTGGGCGATCGTCGTGGTGCCCCGCCGGGCAACCACCCGGACCGTCTCGTCGGCGACGGCCTGCAGCCGCGTGCCCTCCCGATCGTCGCCGGCGGGCACCAGGCGGCCCTCTGCCTTGCTGACCACCTTGCTCGTCACCACCACGACGTCACCGTCCTGGTAGGGGAAGGCGGCGGCGAGCAGCCCGGCCAGGTCGTCGCCGGGTCGGATCTCCCCGAGTCCGACGACCGGGTGCACCTCAAGCACCCGCGAGCTCCAGCGCGGCCCTGGCCATGGCGGCGGTCGCCTCGAGGTCGGTCATGAGCAACGGGACCGCTTGGACCTCTACGCCTGGAACGGTCACACCGGCGTCGGTCGTGTCGACGAGCCAGCCGTTGAGCAACGGGCTGCCGTAGTGCCGGCCGACCGCCTCGGCGGAGGTCTCCACCCCAATGGCTGAGAGGCAGGCATCGGCCATTCCCCGCACCGGCGCACCGCCGATGATTGGGCTGAGGCCGACGACGGGCTTCTCCGCGAGGGCGTCCCGGACGCCCTTCACCTGCAAGATGGTGCCGATGCTGACGACCGGGTTCGACGGCGGCAGCAGCACCACGTCTGCCCGGTCGAGAGCTTCCAGCACGCCAGGCGCCGGCAGCAGCTCGGTGTGGGCCACCAGGGAGATCGCCTCAGCCGGCAGTGCGGCGTGGTGGCGGATCCACCACTCCTGGAAGTGCATCGCCCGGCGCTCGCCCTCGTAGGTCACGGTCACGTGGGTCTCGGCCTGCACGTCGGTCATCGGCAGGAGCGTCACCCCGGGCTGCCAGCGCTCGCACAGTGATGCCGTCACCTCGGTGAGCGACAGTCCGCCGAGCATCAGCTGGGTGCGCCGCAGGTGGGTGGCGAGGTCCCGGTCGCCCAGCCCGAACCAGGCCGTCGGCGAGCCGTAGGCGGCCAGCTCCTCCTTGGCCTGCCAGCTCTCGTCCTGGCGGCCCCAGCCCCGTTCGTCGTCGATACCGCCGCCGAGGGTGTACATCACGGTGTCGAGGTCGGGGCAGATCCGCAGCCCGTACAGCGTGGTGTCGTCGCCGGTGTTGACGATGACCGTGACGTCGGCCGAGGGCACCGCGTGCCGCAGTCCGCGCAGGAAACGGGCACCCCCGACACCGCCCGCGAGGGCAACGATCCGCATCGGCGAAGTCTGTCAGGTGCCTGCACGCTTAGGCTCAGCCAGATGGAAGCTGTCCCCGGCATGCGCCGTGCGCTGGCGCGTGCCCGCGCCGGCAAACCGCTCGACCAGGCCGAGGCAACGGTCCTGCTCGAGGCCCGTGGCGAGCAGCTCCAGCAGCTCTGCGCGGCCGCGTCCCGGGTCCGTGATCAGGGCCTCGCCGATGCGGGCCGGCCGGGCACCGTGACCTACAGCCGCAAGGTGTTCATCCCGCTGACCAGGTTGTGCCGCGACCGCTGCCACTACTGCACGTTCGCCACTTCCCCGGCCAAGCTGCCGGCCCCGTTCCTCAGCCTCCACGAGGTCCTCGACATCGCCCGTCAGGGCGCGGCCATGGGCTGCAAGGAGGCGCTGTTCACCCTTGGCGACCGGCCCGAGGCCCGCTGGCCGCAGGCGCGCCAGTGGCTGGAGGCGGCCGGCTACGAGGACACCCTGTCCTACGTCCGGGCGGCCGCCGTGGCCGTGCTCGAGGAGACCGGCCTGCTGCCGCACCTCAACCCGGGGGTCATGTCCTGGGCCGAGCTGCAGCGGCTCAAGCCGGTCGCGCCGAGCATGGGGATGATGCTCGAGACGACCGCTGACGTGCCCGCCCACAAGGGCTCGCCCGACAAGGTGCCCGCCATCCGGCTGCAGGTCCTGGAGGACGCCGGTCGGCACGCGATCGCTTTCACCACAGGCCTGCTCGTCGGCATCGGGGAGTCCGCGGCCGACCGTGCCGAGACCCTCTTCGCGATCCGTGCCGCCCACCGCCGGCACGGGCACGTGCAAGAGGTCATCGTCCAGAACTTCCGTGCCAAGGACGGCACTGCGATGAGCGCGACGCCCGATGCCGCGATGGACGAGTTCGTCGCGACCATCGCCGTCGCACGGCTCGTCCTCGGTCCGCGGATGCGGATACAGGCCCCGCCCAACCTGATCGACCTCGACGAGACCGCCGCCCTGCTGGGTGCCGGCATCGACGACTGGGGCGGCGTCTCGCCGCTCACGCCGGACCACGTCAACCCCGAGCGCCCATGGCCGCAGATCGACTCCCTGGCAAGGGCTTCGGCCGCCCAGGGGCTTGCGTTGACCGAACGGCTGACCGCCTACCCGCCGTACCTGAAGGAGCCGTGGCTGGACCCGCGCCTGCAACGGCACGTGGAGGCCCTGAGCCTCCCGAGCGGACTGGCAGCCGACGTGCACCCGGTCGGCATCCCGTGGCAGGAGCCCGACGGCGGGTTGCTGTCCATCGGCCGCACCGACCTGCACGCGACGGTCGACAGCACCGGCCGGACGGCCGACCGCAGGAGCGACTTCGACGAGGTCTACGGCGACTGGCAGGCGCTGAAGGAGACGATCGCTGCTCCCCGCAAGGCGGACACCGACGTCGCCGCTGCCCGGCGCAAGCAGCCGGGCGGGTTCACCGAGCGCGACGTGGTGTCGCTGCTGACGGCGCAGGGCGAGGACCTCGAGGCCGTGGTGCGCTGGGCCGACGAGGTGCGGCGGGACACGGTCGGCGACGAGGTGACCTACGTCGTCAACCGCAACGTCAACTTCACCAACATCTGCTACACCGGCTGCCGCTTCTGCGCCTTCGCCCAGCGACGCACCGATGCCGACGCCTACTCGCTCTCCCTGGAAGACGTGGGCCAGCGGGCGGCCGAGGCGTGGGAGGTCGGGGCGACCGAGATCTGCATGCAGGGCGGCATCGACCCGCAGCTGCCGGGATCGGCCTACCTCGATCTGGCTCGCGCCGTGAAAGGGGCTGCCCCGGACATCCACCTGCACGCGTTCTCGCCGATGGAGGTGGTCAACGGCGCGGCCCGAATGCAGCTGTCGATCCGCGAGTTCCTCGAAGCCGCAAGGGAAGCAGGGGTCGACAGCCTGCCGGGCACCGCCGCAGAGATCCTCGATGACGATGTCCGCTGGGTGCTCACCAAGGGCAAGCTGCCGACCGCCCAGTGGATCGAGGTGGTGCAGACGGCGCACCGCATCGGGCTGCCGACCACGAGCACGATGATGTACGGCCACGTCGACGAACCTCGGCACTGGGCAGCGCACCTGCTGCTGCTCCAGCGGTTGCAGCAGGAGTCGGGCGGGTTCACCGAGTTCGTGCCGCTGCCGTTCGTGCACACCAACGCGCCCCTCTACCTCGCCGGGCTGGCGCGCCCCGGACCGACGGCGCGCGACAACCGCGCGGTGCACGCCGTCGCCCGGCTGGTGCTCCACGGCCAGATCGACCACATCCAGTGCAGCTGGGTGAAGCTGGGCGTCGAGCAGTGCGCACAGGTGCTGCACGGCGGCGTCGACGACCTGGGCGGCACCCTGATGGAGGAGACCATCAGCCGGATGGCCGGCTCCGAGCACGGCAGCCGCAAGTCGGTGGGGGAGCTCGAGCAGCTGGTTCGCAGCGCCGGCCGGACGCCCCGGCAGCGCAGCACGCTGTACGGCCAGATCGGGGACGAGCGCCGCGCCGCCGCTCTCGCTTGAGCGCGATGAGGCCCACCTGAGGCGATCGCCTCGATAGGCTGGCGATCACCAATTCTCAGGGAGCGTGCTGTGGTGGACCCCAACGTCCTGTCGCGGATCGAGCAGCTCGCCGCCATGGGCGACGACAACCAGGCTGACGTCGAGGAGATCGAGGCCGGGGGCTCTGCCTCACTCGCCGTCGTCCGCGGCGAGATCGCGGCCCTGCGGTCCGACCTGATCGGCATGCGGGGTGAGCTGGGCTCCGTCCGCACCGACATCGATGGCCTGTCCGGGCGACTGACGGGTTCGCTCGCCGCGGGCCGCACCGAGACCGGCACCCTCGGGCGGCGGGTGGCCGACCTGGTCAACCGCGTCGAGGTCGTCGCCGGCCGGGTCGAGGACCTCAAGACCGACCTGCCCGTCCTGGCTCGCGAGGTGCGCGACGGGCTCGAGCTGGTGCCGGTGCGCACCGGGGCCAAGCTCGACGAGCTCACCGGAAAGCTGAGTGAGTCGGTCGGCAGTCGCGTGGAGGCCGTTGCTGCCGACGTTCGCCGGACGCTGGCCGCCGCCCTCGAGCGCGAGGCCGACGCCGCCGCCGCCACGCAGGCCCAGATGAACGAGTCCCGTTCCGCCCTCGAATCGCGGATGGCCGTCCTCGAGGACACCCTGGACGCGCTCGCCGAGCGGCTCGAGTCGCTGACCCGGGACGGCGTCGCGAGCACCGGAGCCCAGCTGCGCGACATGACAGCGGGCATCGCCGCCATCGAGCAGCGG
>Ga0136633_1000116_pt1 | contig 56475 bp, 59 predicted proteins | sample AntDrymeUQ832206_2_FD_105494 | JGI IMG/M metagenome (GOLD analysis project Ga0136633, IMG submission 105494) | Polar desert sand microbial communities from Dry Valleys, Antarctica - metaG UQ83 (22.06) | ecosystem: Environmental > Terrestrial > Soil > Desert | place: Antarctica: Dry Valley... | reverse complement strand
GCGGCGCATCGGGCCAGCGCAGCGGCTTCACGATCCAGTACATGATGATCCAGAGCAGGAAGCCGTAAGCGATCCCGGCGACGATCGGATGGCGGAGCAAGGCCGGAACGCGGCGCGCAGCGACCATGTAGGCCGCGACCATCACCGCCATGATCGTGAAATGGACGGCGAGGCCAGTGATCGGCCAGGCCACGCCGCCGCCCTCCCTGACCGCATCGCCGAATGGGCCGCTGGCGACATAGCGAAGCACCGGCAACACGCCGATGCCGGAGAGACCGGCGAAGAAAAACGCCGAAAGGATGTCGAGCGTGCCCGCGAGCAGGGTCGCGGTCAGGATCGGTCGAAACATATTGGTCCCCCTCGGCGGGTCCAGTCGAGCATAGCGGCGCTTCCCGGTAAAGCCGTGCTCCGGCCTCGCGCGCGCAAACGGCCGGAAAAATCAGGCGAGCGCTGGCTCTCCGTCCATCAGCGCCGGGAAGAAACTCTCGTGCGCCGCGCGCAAATCCCCCAGCGAGATGGCATAGTCGCGGTCGGCAAACTCGAAGATCAGCCGGCCGGCAACGGTCCGGCCGATCGCCTCGACCTCGACGCCGGCGGCATGGGCGCGGGCAAGGAAGGTGAGCAGGCAATTGTCGCAGACGGTGGCGAGATAGAGTCCCTGATCCTCGGCGAAATAGCTGCCGGCGACGCCGAAGGGCAAAGGCTTGTCGAGTATGGCGCCGACATTGCCGGCGAGCGCCATTTCGGCGAGCGTGACGGCGATGCCGCCGTCCGAGACGTCGTGACAGGCGGTGATCGCCCCGCCGGCAATGGCGGCGCGCACGAATTCTCCGGCGGCGCGCTCGGCGATCAGGTCGACGGCGGGCGGCGGCCCTTCTTCGCGGCCGTGAAGCTCGCGGAGCCAGAGCGACTGGCCGAGCTGGCCGCGCCGGTCGCCGATCACGACGATGACGTCGCCGACGCCCTTGAAGGCGATGCCGATGGCCTTCGTCCAATCCTCGATCAGGCCGACGCCGCCGATCGCGGGGGTCGGGAGGATGGCGGAGCCGCCACCCGTGGCCTTGCTCTCGTTGTAGAGGCTGACGTTGCCGGAGACGATCGGGAAGTCGAGCGCCGCGCAGGCCTCGGCCATGCCCTCGATACAGCCCACGAATTGCCCCATGATCTCGGGCCGCTGCGGATTGCCGAAATTCATGCAATCGGTGGTGGCCAGCGGCTTCGCGCCCGTCGCGCAGATGTTGCGATAGGCTTCCGCGATCGCCTGCTTGCCGCCTTCATATGGGTCGGCCTTGCAGTATCGCGGCGTGCAATCGGTGGTGATCGCCAGCGCCTTGCTCGTGCCGTGGACGCGGACAAGCGCGGCGTCACCGCCCGGCGGCTGCAGCGTGTCGGCGCCGACCTTCTGGTCATATTGCGCGTAGACCCAGCGCCGGCTCGCAATGTCGGGCGACGCCATCAGTCGCAGCAGATCGGCAGCAATATCGGTGCATTCTGGAGCGTCGCTCAGCGGCGCCGGCGGCGCGGTCTTCGTCCAGGGCCGATCGTAACAGGGGGCGTCGTCCGCGAGCGGGGCCAGCGGAATGTCGGCCGCGACCGCTCCATTCCATCTGAGCACCATGTGGCCGGTGTCGGTCACCCGGCCAATCACCGCGAAATCCAGCTCCCATTTGCGGAAGATCGCCTCGGCCTCGCCTTCGCGGCCGGGCTTCAGCACCATCAGCATCCGCTCCTGCGATTCCGAGAGCATCATCTCATAGGGCGTCATCCCCTCCTCGCGGCAGGGGACGGTGTTCATATCGAGCTCGATGCCGACGCCGCCCTTCGAGGCCATCTCGACGCTGGAGGAGGTGAGGCCGGCGGCGCCCATATCCTGGATCGCGACGATGGCATCCGAGGCCATCAGCTCGAGGCAGGCCTCGATCAGGAGCTTCTCCGTAAAGGGATCGCCGACCTGCACGGTCGGCCGCTTCTCCTCGCTGTCCTCGGAGAAATCGGCGCTCGCCATGGTCGCCCCATGGATGCCGTCGCGGCCGGTCTTGGAGCCGACATAGACGATCGGATTGCCGATGCCCGAAGCGGCCGAATAGAAAATCTTGTCGGTATCGGCGACGCCGACGGTCATCGCGTTGACCAGGATGTTGCCGTCATAAGCGGTGTGGAAATTGACCTCGCCGCCCACGGTCGGCACGCCGACGCAATTGCCGTAGCCGCCGATCCCCGCGACGACGCCCGCGATCAAATGACGCATCTTGGGATGGTCGGGCCGGCCGAAGCGCAAGGCGTTCAGGTTCGCGACCGGCCGCGCGCCCATCGTGAAGACATCACGCAAAATGCCGCCGACGCCCGTCGCCGCGCCTTGATAGGGCTCGATATAGCTTGGGTGGTTGTGGCTCTCCATCTTGAAGATCGCCGCTTGCCCGTCACCGATGTCGATCACGCCGGCATTCTCGCCCGGCCCGCAGATGACCCAGGGCGCGGCGGTTGGCAGCTTCTTCAGGTGGATGCGGGACGACTTGTAGGAGCAATGCTCCGACCACATCACCGAGAAGATGCCGAGCTCGGTCAGGTTCGGCTCGCGCCCCATGGCGTGAAGCACTAACTCATATTCCCCGGCAGAAAGGCCGTGCTCGGCGACGACTTCGGGGGTGATCGGGGATTCGGACATGGCGCGCTCCGTAACGACGGCGGGCGGCCTCGCCTAGCGCGCTCTTCGCCCGAACGAAAAGGCCGGCTCGGATATCCGGGCCGGCCCTTCACGCCTCGCAGGTGCAGGACCTATTCGTGGCAGGCGACGTTGTTGTGGCCGGGCGCGGTGATGCGGGTGTTCGCCGCATTCTCGCCGACGGAAAAACCGGGCGCAGTGTAGGGCGGCGCACCGTTGGTCGCGGCGAGCTGCGTCGGAATGCCGTCCTGCGTTGTCCGGATCGTCGCCGTATTGTCGCTGAAGAAGCTGACATAGAACAGGCTGTTGTCGCTGCACCGATAGGTGCGGCTGGCCTGCGCCATCGGCGGCGGCGCGACCGGCGCGGCGTTCTTCAGCGCCTCTGCCTGCGCGTCATATTTGTTGATGGTGATCGTCTCGGGCTCGCTGTTGCAAGCGGCGAGAGTGGCGGATGCCGCGACGGTGGCGGCGGCGAGAAAAAAGCGGTTCTGCATGACGGCCCCTTCGCCAGTGCTGGTTCGTGCGTCAAGCACGAAGATGCACGAAATTGTGCCACGCGCTTTCGATGGAACGCCTCGCGGGTTCGACAAAGCGAGCCCGCACCCCTACATTGCTTCCGATCAGGGGTCCGGAGGCTGGATCGTAGCGAATGCAGAGAGTGCGGATCGGGTTGACCGGCCTGGCGTTCGTTTTCGTCGCCGTGCTGCTGGCTGCGGCGCTGACCCGAGCGCCGTCGGGTGAAACCGAAATCACCCCGAATCTGATCGAGCAGCAGCGCAATAACGCGCTTCCGCCCGGCCTTGTCGTCGCCCCGGCGGAAGGCCCGACCGAGCCGCTCGCCGAGATGGGGGTCGCGCCGGGCAATCCCGATTCCAACGATTCGCGGCCAGTGCCGACCCCGCACTGACGCGCGAATCCACCGGCTTATCCACAGTTGAAAAGGGGCCGCTCGGCTGGCTCCCGAGGCGAAATTTGCCCGAAATTCCCCATCCTTCCCTCTGTAGTGGTTGAGATTCCCACGAAGTGGCATCAATTACCCTTTCAATCCCATATACTCCCTGTTATCCACCGCCCGAGGCCAAACGGCTTTTCGTGACCGCATCAGGTGAGGCGGCCGCGCGGCAGCATGCGCTTCCGCGAACGGAGAGGTCGTGCGCGTGACTTTTGGGGGGCGGCGAAAGGGGTGGAGCCGGAGACTTTCCTTGGGAATGCGTTGAACGGAGTGGATGGCAAGGGCCGTCTTTCCGTGCCTTCCTTCGTTCGCTCCCAGCTCGACCGCAGCTCCGACGCCCGCATCGTGATGATCGGCGTGCACGAAACCAAGCCCTGTCTGACCGTCTATGGCGCGCAATATGCCGCCTTCATGCTCGCCGATTTCGAGCGCCGGCTGCTCAAGGTCGAGGAGAGCGGCGGCGATGTGGACGAGATGCACGATCGTGCTGCTGGCATCTTCGGCAGCACCGAGCGCCTGTCCTACGACAGCAGCGGTCGGATCGTCTTGCCGAAGACGCTGCGGGCCAGCGCCCGGATCGAAGATCTCGCGCTCTTCGTCGGCATGCATCGCTATGCCGAGCTTTGGAACCCGCATCTGCTGATCGAGCATGGCGGCGAGCGGATGAGGAAGATCGCCGCCGATCAACTTCGCGACCGGAGCGGCGGCGCATGACCGCTGCTTCACCCCATATTCCCGTCCTGCTCGACGAGGTCGTCACTGCGCTGGCTGTCACCCCCGGCGAGACGCATGTCGACGGCACCTTCGGCGCGGGCGGCTATAGCCGCGCCATCCTCGCGGCGGGTGCGGCGCGCGTCTTCGCTTTCGATCGCGATCCGCGGGCGCTCGCGGACGCCGAGGCGATGGCGGCGGATGAGGCTCGCCTGATCCTGGTGCCGGAGCGCTTCTCGTGCATGTGCGAGGCGCTGGCGGCGCGCGGCGTCGATGCGGCCGAGGGCGTTGTCCTCGATATCGGCGTCTCGTCGATGCAACTCGATCAGGCCGAGCGCGGCTTCTCCTTCCAGGCGGACGGTCCGCTCGACATGCGGATGGGGAGCGACGGGGAGAGCGCCGCCGACTTCCTCAATAATGCCGACGAAGGCGAGATCGCCGACGTGCTGCGTGAATTTGGCGAGGAGCCGAAGGCCCGCCGCATCGCCCGCTTCATCGTCGCCGCCCGGCCGATCACCCGCACAAGCGAGCTGGCGGCGGTCGTGCGCAAGGCCGCCGGCTACCATGCCGGCATGAAGAAGGATCCGGCGACGCGGACCTTCCAGGCGCTGCGCATCCATGTGAACGACGAACTGGGCGAGCTGGAAGGCGGTCTCGCCGCCGCCGAGCAGGTCCTCGCCCCCGGAGGCCGCCTCGCGGTCGTCACCTTCCACAGTCTCGAAGACCGCATCGTCAAACGCTTCCTCAAGGCACGCAGCGGTGACGTGCCCGCCGGCTCGCGCCACCGCCCGGCCGCCAACGAAAGCGGCCCCGCGCCCACCTTCGAGGCCGTCTCGCGCCCGACGCGCGCCGGCGAGGCCGAGATCGCCGCCAATCCGCGCGCCCGGTCCGCGACATTGCGCTCGGCGCGGCGCACCGCCGCTCCCGCCTGGACCTCAAGCATGGAAGGACCGAACCGATGATCGCCAGGGGATTCAGGCCCGTCGCGTGGGTCGGCGCGATCGCCGTCGCCGCCTTGTGCTGCTACATGCTCTCGCTCAAGGTCGCCGCCGAGCGCGCCGAGCTTGCCGCGCTTGAGGGACGCATCTTGTCGGCCCGGCAGGACATCCGCACCCTGCAGACCGAATTGGGCACACGCGGCCGTCTTCAGCAGCTTGAGCAATGGAATGCCGACGTGCTCGCCCTGTCCGCGCCGGTCGCGGGCCAGTTTGTCGCGCGCAATGTCAGCCTCGCCCGCTTCGACGTGCGGGTGCCCGCCTTCCAGCCGAACGGAGAGGTGCAGCTTGCCTCGGCGCAGCCGACGCCTGCCGCGCCGTCAATGGCTGTGACACCGCGTCAGGCCTCGTTGACACAGGTTGCCGCCAACGACGCCGCGCCCCCGTCGGCGCCCGCCGTCCGCAGCGCGGGCCTCACGCAGACGTCCCCGGCGCAGGCCGCTCCGCTGGTTCAACGCGCCAGCCTTACGACGCGCGAAGCTTCGGCCCCCCTCGCTGCGCGCCCGCGCCGCACCGAGCCGGCCGCGCGCCGCCGTATCGGCCTCCTCGACGAAGCGACGCTCGGCGATCTCGGCCGCGTCTCGCGCGCCGAGCGGCGGACGGCCCGCGACTGATGGCGACGCTCGCCGCCGACATCGAACGGTGCATCGCGCCCGGCGACGAACGGCGCGGGCTGGCGCTCACCTACCAGCGGCTCATGCTGGTCATGCTCCTCTTCGCGGGCGTCACCTTTCTGGTCGTCGCGCGTCTCGCCTATCTGCAGGTCTTCACTGATCGATCGGGCGCCGCAGAGCTGGCCAATCCGCTGATTCCACCGCGCGCAGACATCACCGATCGCAACGGCATTCCGCTCGCCCGCACGATCGAGGCCTGGACGATCGGCATCCATCCCCGCAACATCATCGGCGACCGCGCGCAACTGGCGACGAGCCTCAATCGCCTGATGCCGGATCGCAGTGTCGCGGACTATCGCGCCCTGCTCGAATCGGAGGGCAATTATCTCTACCTCGCGCGGCGCGCCTTGCCGGAGACGGTGGCCGCGGTGAACGCGCTCGGCGAGCCGGGCATCGTCTTCAACCGCGAGCCGGAGCGGCTCTATCCGCAAACCCAGTTGGCCGGCCATGTGCTCGGCGGCACGGACCGGAGCGGCCGCGGCGCCGCCGGTATGGAGCGGGCGCTCGAGGAGCGGCTCACGGCGGTGGCGACGCGCGGTCAGCCGGTCGCTCTGTCGATCGACAGCCGGGTCCAGTCGACGATGGAGTCGGAGCTTGTCGCCGCGGTGACGGCGATGAGCGCGGAGGGCGGTGCCGGCATCGTCCTCGACGTCGCCACCGGCGAGGTCGTCGCTATGGCGTCCGCGCCGACCTTCAATCCCAACGTCAGCGGCAATCCCACGGATATCGCCCGCCGCAACAATGCGACGATGGCAGTCTACGAGCTCGGCTCGGTGTTCAAGCCGATCACCGTCGCGGCCGCGATGGAAGCGGGCGTCGTCACCTCGATGACCCAGCGCTGGGACGCCGCGTCGGCGGTGCCGGTCGGCCGCTTCCGGATCAGCGACGATCATCCGCTCGGGCGCTGGATCACCGTCCCCGAATTGCTCGTCCATTCGTCGAACGTCGCGACCGCACGGATCGCCGACCAGATGGGCATGGCGCGCATGCAGGCGGCCTTCCGCAATGTCGGTTTCGACCAGCCTGCGCATATCGAACTGGGCGAGCGCGGCCGGCCGCTCTGGCCGGGCGACTGGAGCCGGGCGACGGTGTTGACCTCGGGCTTCGGCCATGGTGTCGCGATCACGCCCCTTCATCTCGCCAGTGCTTATTCGGCCCTCGTCAATGGTGGCATCTGGCGGCCCGCGACCTTGCTGCGCGCCACGCCGGGCCATGTTCCCCAGGGCCGCCGCGTCTATAGCGAAGCCACTTCCGCGCGCATGCGGCAGATGCTGCGCATGATCGTGACCCACGGCACCGGCCGCCGCGCCGAGGCGCCGGGCTTCCGGGTCGGGGGCAAGACCGGCACGGCCGAGAAGGTTTCGGCGAGCGGCGGCTATAGCGGCCGCTCCAACGTCTCGACCTTCGCCGCCGCCTTTCCAATGGATGCGCCGCGTTATGTCGTCGTCGTAATGGTCGATGCGGCGCGCCCGACCCAGGCCAACAGCTTCGTCACCACCGCCGCCTACACCGCCGCGCCCATCGTCAGCCGGGTGATCTCGCGCATTGGGCCGTTGCTGGGGATCATTCCGGACGCCGGCCGCGACGTCGATACATCGGCCTTGCGCCCGCAGGGCGGCGACATGGCCGACTGATGCGGCTCGGCGCGCTGACCGGCGGCGACGAACCGGCGCGCGTCACCGGCTTCGCCATCGACCACCGCAAGGTCGCGCCCGGCACGATCTTCGGCGCCTTTCGCGGCGCGCGCTTCAATGGCGAGGATTATATCGCCGAGGCCGTGCGCGCCGGGGCGATCGCCATCGTCGCCCGGCCCGAAGCGATGGTCACGGGCGCTGCGCATCTCGCGGCGGACGAGCCGCGCCGCGAATTCGCGCAAGCCGCGGCGCGTTTCTTCCAGCCCTTTCCGGAGACCGTGGTCGCGGTCACCGGCACCAACGGCAAGACCTCCAATGTCGAGCTGGTCCGGCAATTGTGGCGGATGGCGGGGCACCCTTCGGCGAGTATCGGCACGCTCGGCGTCACGACCTCGGACGAACAGGTGACGACCGGGCTGACGACGCCGGACATCGTCACCTTCCTGTCCAACATGGCCGGGCTGGAGCGGATGGGGATCACCCATGCCGCCTTCGAGGCATCAAGCCATGGCCTCTCGCAATATCGCACCGAAGGCCTGAAGGTCGCGGCCGCCGGGTTCACCAATTTCAGCCGCGATCACCTCGATTATCATGAGACGATGCACGCCTATTTCGAGGCCAAGATGCGCCTGTTCGACGAGCTTCTCGAAGCGGACGGCACGGCCGTGATCTGGATGGACGACCCGAAATCCCCGGAGGTTCTGGCGCGTTGCCGTGCACGTGGCCTTGCCACGATCACGGTCGGCGCGCAGGGCGAGACGTTGAAACTGCTGAAGCGCGAGACGACCCCGATGGGGCAGAAGCTGACGATCGAAGCGGACGGCAAGACCAGGATCGCGTCGCTCAATCTGATCGGCGCCTACCAGGCCTCCAACGCATTGACCGCTGCGGGGCTCGTCATCGCCACGGGCGGCGGCGTGGAAGCGACCCTCGCCAATCTCGGCCGCGTTCATCCGGTGCGCGGGCGGCTGGAGCGCGCCGTGATCGGCCGCGCCGGCGCGCCGGTCTATGTCGATTACGCCCATACCCCCGATGCGATCGAGGCGGCCTGTCTCGCGCTCCGGCCCCACACCAGGGATCGGCTGATCATCGTCTTCGGCGCGGGCGGCGACCGCGACCAGGGCAAGCGCGCCGAAATGGGCGCGGTTGCCTCGCGCCTCGCCGATTACGTCATCGTCACCGACGACAATCCGCGCAGCGAGGATCCGGCGCTGATCCGCGCCGCGATCCTGACCGGCGCGCCGGGCGCAAAGGAAATCGCTGGCCGCCGCGAGGCGATCCGCACGGCGATCGCGGAGGCGGGTCCGGGCGACGTGATCCTCCTGGCGGGCAAGGGGCACGAGCAGGGCCAGATCGTCGGCGACAGGGTGCTGCCGTTCGACGACGTGACGGTGGCGCGGGAGGAGGCGGCGTGAGAGGGCTCTGGACCGCGACCGAAATCGCCGCCGCGACGGGTGGGACGGCGCATGGCGCATTCACCGCCACCGGGGTCGCCTTCGATTCGCGCGAGATCGGGCCGGGCGACCTTTTCATCGCGCTGAAGGGCGAGGCGACGGACGGTCATCTTTTTCTGGAGAAGGCTTTTGCCGCCGGCGCGGCCGGGGCGATCGTCTCGGAGCCCTGCGAGCATCCCCATGTCCGCGTTGCCGACACATTCGAGGCGCTCAACGCGCTCGGCCGGGCATCCCGCGCGCGTGCCCAAGCGAAAATCATCGGCGTCACCGGCTCGGCCGGCAAGACCGGCACCAAGGAGGCCTTGTTCGCCGCGCTCGACCGTTTCGCGCCGGGTCAAACGCATCGCTCGGTGAAGAGTTACAACAATCATACCGGCGTGCCGCTGAGCCTCGCGCGCATGCCGCGCGACGCCCGCTTCGCGGTGTTCGAGATGGGCATGAACCATGAGGGCGAGCTGGCCGCTTTGACCCGGCTGGTGCGGCCGCACGTCGCCTTGGTGACCACGATCGCGCCGGCCCATATGGGATTTTTCGAAAGCGTCGAGGCGATCGCCGACGCCAAGGGAGAGATTTTCGAAGGGCTCGAGCCGGACGGCATCGCGCTCATACCCTTTGACAGTCCCCATCGCGATCGTCTCGCCGCGGCAGCGCGGCCTTATGCCGGGCGCGTCCTCACCTTCGGCCTTGGTGAAGGCGCGGATGTCCGTGCCAACTACGCCCTGACCGCGCCGCGCGGCGGATCGATGGTGACGGCGGCTTTGCCCGGCGCTCAGCTCAGCTTCACGATCAGCCAGCCGGGCGCACATTGGGTGGCGAATGCGCTCGCCGTGCTTGCCGCGGCTGAGGCGGTCGGTGGCGATCTGGGGCTGGCCGGACTGGCGCTCGCCGACATGGGCGGATTGAAGGGCAGGGGCGAGCGGCGACATGTCGCGCTGCCGGGTGGCGAGGCGCTGCTGATCGACGAAAGCTACAACGCCAATCCGGCCTCGATGGCGGCGACCCTGAAGGTGCTTGGCGCCGAAAAAGTGGCCGGGCGGCGCATCGTCGTGCTCGGTGCGATGCGCGAGCTCGGGCCCGGCAGCGACGCCTTTCATGCCGCGCTGGCGGGGCCGATCGGTGAAGCGGGCGTGGCGCGCGCCATATTGGTCGGGGCGGAGATGGAAGCGCTTGCAAAAGCGCTTGGCGAAGCGGTCGAAATCGCGCATGTGCCCGACGCGGCCGCCGCGATTCCGCTCGCCAGAAAGGCGATCGGGCCGGGCGACGCGATGCTCGTCAAGGGATCCAACTCCATCGGCCTGGCCGCCCTCGTCGAGGCGCTGGCGGGCGGGAAAAGCTAATGTTCCTCTGGATCGCCGAACAGCTCGGATTTCCCGGCCTCCTGAACTTGTTACGCTATCTGAGCTTCCGCGCCGGCGGCGCCACCGCCACGGCTCTGGTGATCGGTCTGATCATCGGTCCCAGGTTCATCGGGTGGCTGCGCGTAAGGCAGGGCAAGGGCCAGCCGATCCGCGACGATGGCCCGCAAAGTCATCTCGCCAAGCGCGGCACGCCGACCATGGGCGGGCTGATGATCCTCACCTCGCTCACCGTCGCGATGCTGTGCTGGATGGATTTCACCAACCGCTATGTCTGGGCCTGCCTGCTGATCACCGTCGGCTTCGGCGTGATCGGTTTCATCGACGATTATGACAAGGTGCGGAAGAAGCACCATGCCGGCATTTCCGGGCGGATGCGGTTGGCGGCGGAGTTCGCGGTCGCGCTGGTCGGGTGCTGGCTGATCCTCGATGGCGCGGGAACGGCGCTCTACATTCCATTCTATAACGGCCCCGTCGTCGATCTTGGCCCGCTCTACATCGCATTCGCCGCCTTCGTCGTGGTCGCTTTCGGCAATGCGGTGAACTTGACCGACGGGCTGGACGGGCTGGCGACGATGCCGGTGATCATCGCCAGCCTCGCCTTCCTGCTGATCGCCTATCTGGTCGGCAATGCGGTCTACGCCCCCTATCTCGGCATCCCGCACGTGCCGGGGGCGGGCGGCCTCACCGTCTTGTGCGGTGCGATCGTCGGCGCGGGCCTCGCCTTCCTCTGGTTCAACGCGCCGCCCGCCGCCGTCTTCATGGGCGACACGGGCAGCTTGGCTCTCGGCGGGGCGCTTGGGGCGATCGCCGTGGCGAGCCGGCACGAGCTGGTGCTCGGCATCATCGGGGGCCTCTTCGTGGTCGAGGCGATGAGCGTCATCATCCAGGTTTTCTATTTCAAGCGCACCGGCAAGCGCATCTTCCGCATGGCCCCGATCCACCACCATTTCGAGCAACTGGGCTGGTCCGAGGCGACGGTGGTGATCCGCTTCTGGATCGTCGCCTTCGTGCTGGCGCTGGCCGGCCTTTCGACGCTGAAGCTGCGGTGATCACGAGCCCCGCCTTTCGCGGCAAACGCTATGCGGTGCTCGGGCTGGCGCGCTCGGGGCTGGCGACCGTCGAGGCGTTGCTGGCGAGCGGGGCGGAGGTGACGGCGTGGGACAGCAACGCCGAGACTTTTGAGAACTTCCGCTCGTCCCGAGCGAAGTCGAGGGGCGTTTCTCTGACTCGGTGCCAGCGCCCCTCGACTTCGCTCGGGACGAGCGAAATTGTTTATGCGGATCCGCTAATGATCGACCTTGCCGGCTTTGACGGAATCGTCGTCTCGCCGGGTGTCCCCCTCAACACCCACCCGATCGCCGCCAGGGCGCGCGAGGCCGGCGTGCCCGTCCTCGGCGACATCGAATTGTTCGCGCAGGCACGCGCCTCACTCCCCCCGCACAAGGTGGTCGGCATCACCGGCACCAACGGCAAGTCGACCACCACCGCGCTCGTCCACCACATCCTCCAGACCGCCGGCGTGCCGACGACGATGGGCGGCAATATCGGCCTCCCGATCCTCGCCCAGGACCCGCTCCCGCAGGGCGGCGTCTATGTGCTGGAGCTGTCGAGCTACCAGATCGACCTGACCTTCAGCCTCGATTGCGACTTCGCGGTGCTGCTGAACATCACGCCGGATCATCTCGACCGGTACGAGAGCTTCCAAGACTATGCCAACGCCAAACACCGGCTATTTGAATTGCAGACTATGGCGAAGATCCCCGTTTTCATCGACGACGGGGAGGGAGGGCCCGTCGCGTCCTATTTCAACACCTGGCCTGCCCTTTTTGAGCAAAGGGAAGTCCGCATTGGCTCGGGCGACCTTCGCTCGTTGAATGCATCTATTGGCCCGCAAGCCAACTGGCCCGCGTTGCAGGGGCCGCACAATTTGGACAATGCCGCCGTCGCCGTCGCGGTCGCGCGTGCTCTGGGTGTCGCCGACGAGATCGCCCGGCGCGCCCTGCACACCTATCCGGGCCTGCCTCATCGGATGCAGCGGATCGCCGAACGCGACGGCATCCTCTTCGTCAACGACAGCAAGGCGACCAACACCGAATCCACCGCGCCGGCGCTCGCCGCTTATCCGGACGTGCACTGGATCGTCGGCGGTCGGGCGAAGAGCGATGATCTCGGCCCGTGCGCGGCACAGCTCGGACATGTCCGCGCCGCCTACACGATCGGCGAGAGTGGGCCGATGTTCGCGCGGCTGCTCGACGGCAGGGTGCCGGTGCGGCAGTCGGGCGTGCTCGACACGGCCGTGAGGGATGCGGCGAGTGCAGCAAAAGCGGGCGAGGTCGTCCTCCTCTCCCCCGCCTGCGCGTCGTTCGACCAGTTCAAGGATTATGAGCAGCGCGGGGCGGCGTTCCGCGCGGCGGTGGAGGCATTGCCGTGAGCACAAGCGCGATGCAGGCCGACGCCAAGGGAAATCGAGCCGCCCGGCTCGGCCGCTCGGACCGTAGCGCCTCCGGGCGCTGGTTCTGGGAGATCGACAAATTGCTGCTGATGCTCGTCGCGGTGCTGATCGCGATCGGGCTGGTGGCGGTGGCGGCGGCGTCGCCCGCGGCAGCGCGCCGGCTGTCGGGCACGGGCTATCAGGTCGCCGAGCTTTATTATCTCTACCGGCAATTATTCTGGATTGCGCTCGGCGTGCCGGTGATGATCGCGGTCTCAATGCTGACCAAATCGGCCGCCCGGCGCTGGTCGATCGCCGGCGCGGCCTTCTTCATGGTGCTGCTCTTCCTCGTGCCGGTCATCGGAGTCGAGGTGAATGGCGCGCAGCGCTGGCTGAGCCTCGGCTTCACCCAGTTTCAGCCGTCGGAGTTCCTCAAGCCGCTTTATATCGTCGCCATCGCCTGGCTGCTCTCGCTGCGCGACAAGGATGCATCGCTTCCGGTCGTTCCGCTCACCGCCCTGATCACCGGTGTGATTGCTTTGCTGCTCATGCAGCAGCCCAATTTCGGCGAGACGATCATCTTCGCCGTCGCCTGGGTGCTGCTGCTTGCCCTGTCAGGCGCGCCGATGAAGCATCTCTACATGCTCGCCGGCGCGGGCGTCGCGGCGGTCATCCTCGCTTATCTCTTCTACCCGGTCGCGACGGCGCGGATCGACGGCTTCCTCTTCTCCGAAGGCGACACCTATCAGGTGGAAACGGCGCTGCGCACGCTGACCGCCGGCGGCCTGTTCGGGGCCGGACCGGGTGCGGGCATGCGCAAGTTCAGCCTGCCCGAGCCGCACACCGATTACATCTTCTCGGTGATCGGCGAGGAATTCGGCATCATCGCCTGCCTCGCCATCGCCATCCTCTACATGGTGATCGTCGCCCGGGTGCTGATCCGGCTTCTCAATGAGGAGGATAAGTTCGTCGTCCTCGCCGCAGCCGGCCTCGCCTGCCAGTTCGGCTTTCAGGCGCTGATCAACATGGCGGTCAACGTCCATATCGCGCCGTCCAAGGGAATGACCCTGCCATTCATTTCCTATGGCGGATCGTCGATGATCGCGCTCTCCATGGGCTTCGGGCTTTTGCTCGCCTTCACCCGCCGCAATCCCTATCTTCACCGTTCCCCTTATGTGGTGAAGCGGAACGCAACGCGATGACCCTGTCCCGCCATTATGTCCTCGCCGCCGGCGGCACCGGCGGACACATGATGCCGGCCCATGCGCTGGCCGAGGAATTGATGGCGCGTGGGCATCGCGTCGCCCTCGTCACCGACGATCGCGGCGCGCGCATCCCCGGCCTGTTCGACAAGGCGCAGGTCCATGTCCTTCCCGCCGGACGGCTCGGCGGCGGACCGCTCGGCTGGCTGCGCGCCGGCCGCGCGATCCTGACCGGGCGGACGATGGCGCTCCGGCTTTACGAGACATTCCGGCCCTCGGCGGTGATCGGCTTTGGCGGCTATCCGGCCTTCCCGGCGTTACTCGCGGCGCGCAAAGACGGGCTGCCGACCCTGATCCACGAGCAGAACGCGGTGCTCGGCCGGGTCAACCGCTTGGTCGCCTCGCGCGTCGATGCGATCGCCACCGCTTATGAGACGATCCAGCGCCTGCCGGGCGGGGCGAAGGACAAGGTTCATCTGGTCGGCAACCCGGTGCGCGACGAAGTACTGGCGATCCGTGAACAACCCTTTCCGGCGCTGGCCGAGGATGGCGTGTTCCGCCTGCTCGTCACCGGCGGCAGCCAGGGCGCCTCGGTGCTCTCCGACGTCGTTCCGGAAGGGCTGGCCTTGCTCCCCGAGCATTTCCGCCGTCGCCTCCAGGTCACGCAGCAATGCCGCGAGGAGGATATCGAGCGGGTTCGCGCCCGTTATGCCGCGCTCGCCATTCCTGCGGACCTCGCGACCTACATGCCGGACCTGCCCGAGCGGCTGGCCTGGTCGCACCTCGTCATCGCCCGCGCCGGGGCCTCGACGATCGCCGAGCTGACCGCCGCAGGCCGGCCGGCCATCCTCGTACCGCTGCCGTCGGCGACCGACGATCACCAGACCTATAACGCCCGCGAAATGGCCAAAGCGGGCGGCGCGCGGATGATCGCGCAGAGCAGCTTCACCCCGGTCGAGCTCGCCAAGCAGATGCAGAAGCTCGCGCTCGAGCCGGATTCGCTTGCCAATGCGGCGGCGCGGGCGCGCGCTGTCGGTCGGCCCGACGCGGCGCGCGCGCTCGCCGATCTGGTCGAGCGGAAGGGCCAGGGCACCGGCCCCGAGCCGCAGCGCGTTCGCGCCAGGGCGATGGCGCCGGTGGCTTATGGTGCAGCGGCATGAAGGGTCCAGGCGTCGAGATCGGCACCATTCACTTCGTCGGCATCGGCGGTATCGGCATGTCCGGCATCGCCGAGGTGATGAAGATCCTGGGCTATCAGGTGCAGGGCTCGGACCGGGCCGAATCCACGGTGACGCAGGGCCTTCGCGAGCACGAAATCCCGATCTTCATCGGCCATGACGCCGCCAATCTCGGTGACGCGGCGGTGGTGGTGATCTCGACCGCGGTGCCGAAGGACAATCCCGAAGTCGTCGAGGCCTATGCGCGCCGCATCCCCGTGGTGCGCCGCGCCGAGATGCTGGCCGAGCTGATGCGGCTCAAGCTCACCGTCGCCGTGGCCGGGACCCATGGCAAGACGACAACGACCTCGATGGTCGCGGCGATGCTCGATGCGGGCGGGATCGATCCGACCGTGATCAACGGCGGCATCATCAACGCCTACGGCTCCAATGCGCGGCTCGGCAAATCGGACTGGATGGTAGTCGAGGCGGACGAGAGCGATGGCAGCTTCCTACGGCTCGATGGCACGATCGCCGTCGTCTCCAACATCGATCCCGAGCATCTCGATCATTATGGCTCGTTCGAGGCGGTCAAGGACGCCTATGTCGAGTTCGTCGAGAATGTGCCCTTCTATGGCGCCGCTTTCCTCTGCATCGATCATCCCGAAGTGCAGGCTTTGGTGCCGCGCGTGCGCGACCGGCGCGTCGTCACTTACGGCTTCGCCGCCCAGGCCGACATTCGCGCCGACAATGTGACGCCGGTGCCCGGCGGCAGCCGTTTCGACGTGACGATCCGCGACCGCAGCGGCGAGCAGCGCCTGATCGCCGGCATCCAGCTGCCGATGCCCGGCCGCCACAATGTCCAGAACGCGCTGGCCGCGATCGGCGTCGCGGCCGAGTTCAATATTCCGGACGCGGTGATCGCGCACGGCTTCGATCGCTTCGCCGGCGTCAAAAGGCGTTTTACCAAGGTCGGCGAAGTCGATGGCATCGTCATCATCGACGACTACGGCCACCATCCGGTGGAGGTGAAGGCAGTGCTCTCGGCGGCCCGAGAGGGCGCCGAAGGCCGCGTGATCGCCATCGTCCAGCCGCATCGCTTCACCCGGCTTCAGGCGTTGATGGTGGACTTCCAGGGGGCCTTTAACGACGCCGATGTGGTGATGGTGGCGCCGGTCTATCCGGCGGGCGAGGAGCCGATTCCGGGCATCGACGCGGAGGCGCTGGTCGAGGGCCTGAAGCTGCGCGGCCACCGTTCGGTCTGCGCCGTCGAGGGGCCGGAGGATTGCGCGCGCAAGCTGCGCGATCTCGCCGCGCCGGGCGACATGGTGATCTGCCTCGGCGCGGGCAGCATCACCAAATGGGCGGCGGGCCTGGCCGAGGGCATTCGCGCCGAGCGGGCGGCCAAATGAGCGTGATCGAGCTTCCCCAACTGGCCGGGACGGTCGAGCGTCACGGCAGCCTCGCCGACTTCATCTGGTTCCGTACCGGCGGCCCGGCCGAATGGCTGGTGCGCCCCACGAGCGTCGCCGATCTCGCCGCGTTCCTTCGCGATCTCGATCCGACTGTGCCGGTCCTGCCGGTCGGCGTCGGCTCCAATCTCATTGTCCGGGACGGCGGCGTGCCGGGCGTCGTCGTCCGTCTCCCCAAGGCGCTGGCTCAGGTCCATATCGAGTCCGGCAATCGAGTCCGGGCCGGCGGTGGCGCGATGGGGATCACCGTCGCCTCAAAGGCGCGCGATGCACATGTTGCGGGCCTCGAATTCTTGCGCGGCATTCCCGGCACGACCGGCGGCGCGGTGCGGATGAATGCGGGCGCTTATGGCCGCGAAGTCGACGCTGTCTTGATCGAGGCGACTCTCGTCCTGCGCAACGGCGCCGTCGAGACCTGGAGCCGGGAGCGGTTTGGGTACACCTATCGGCACAGCGAGGTGCCGGCGGGCGCGGTGGTGGTCGAGGCCCTGTTCGAAGGCGTTCCGGGCGAGCGCGCCGCGATCGCCGCCGAGATGGATCGGATCGCCGAAGAGCGCGAGGCCTCGCAGCCGCTGCGCAGCCGCACCGGCGGCTCGACCTTCAAGAATCCGCCGGGCAAGAAAGCCTGGCAGCTGATCGACGAAGCGGGTTGCCGGGGCCTGACGATCGGCGACGCGCAGGTCTCGGAGAAACACTGCAATTTTCTGCTGAACCTGGGCGAAGCCACGGCCGAGCAGATCGAGGAACTGGGTGAGGAAGTGCGGCGGCGAGTGAAGGCGAAGAGCGGCGTTGAGCTGGAATGGGAAATTCAGCGGGTGGGTCTCGCCCATGGATAAACTGCATGTCGCAGTGCTGATGGGCGGCTGGTCGGCCGAGCGCGAAGTCTCGCTCGTCACCGGCAAGGGCGTCGCTGACGCGCTGGAAAGTCACGGCCATCGCGTCACCAGCATCGACATGGGCCGCGACGTCGCCGCGCGCCTCGCCGAGGCCGCGCCCGATGTCGTCTTCAACGCGCTGCACGGCACGCCCGGCGAGGATGGCTCGGTGCAGGGGCTGATGGATTTGATGGGCCTCAAATATACCCATAGCGGCCTCGAGACCTCGGTGATCGCGATCGACAAGGAGCTGACCAAGTTGGTCCTCGTTCCGCACGGCATCCGCATGCCGGTGGGCGAGGTGGTGGAGAGCGAAAGCCTCTACGGCGGCGATCCAATGGCGCGACCCTATGTGCTGAAGCCGGTCAACGAGGGCTCGTCGGTCGGCGTCGCGATCGTCACCGATCAGGGCAATTACGGCAATCCGATTGGGCGCGAAGTCGAGGGGCCGTGGCGCCAGTTCGATCGCCTGCTCGCCGAGCCCTTTATCCGGGGCCGCGAGTTGACCACGGCGGTGCTCGGCGACGAGGCGCTGGAGGTGACCGAGCTTCTGCCCAAATCCGGTTTCTACGATTATGACGCCAAATATACCGACGGCATGACCGAGCATGTCTGCCCGGCGGATGTTCCGGCTGACATTCGCGCGGCGGCGCTGGACATAGCGTTGCGCGCGCACCGGTTGCTAGGTTGCAAGGGCGCGTCGCGCTCCGATTTCCGCTGGGACGATGAAAACGGCGTCGATGGGCTCTATCTGCTCGAGGTCAACACTCAGCCCGGCATGACCCCGCTGAGCCTGGTGCCGGAGCAGGCGCGGGCGCGGGGGATCGATTATCCGAGCCTTGTGGAGCGGATCGTGGAGGCAGCGTTATGACGGCGAGGGTTGCGCGCGGAAATGCAAGCCGGGGGCGGCCGCGCGGGCAGGGCTCGCGCGCGGTGAACACGCGCCGCGCGAAGCAGCCGGGTGTGATGGAGCAGATCGGCTTCGCGCCGGGGACCGGGCGCAAGATCGGCAATTGGGTCGTGGCCGGCATGGCGATGGCTGTGGTCGTGGCGTTGGTCCTCGCTTTCCGGCTTCCGCAGCTGGCCGGCACGGCGCTTGGTGAAGGGATTGGCGACGCCGGCTTCACGATGAAGCGGGTCGAGATTACCGGCGCGGCGCGGGTTTCGCGGCTCGCCATCTATAACGTCGCCTTCGACCAGCCTTCGATGGCGATGCCGATGATCGATCTGGACGCGACGAGGGCGCGGTTGCTGCAATTCGGCTGGATCCGTGAGGCGCGCGTCTCGCGGCGCTGGCCGGACACATTGGTGATCGACGTCGAGGAGCGGCGTCCGTCGGCGATCTGGCAGAATGGCGGGCGGCTCAGCCTGATCGACGCCGAGGGCGTGGTGCTGGAGCCGGTGCGGGTCGAGGCGATGCCGCAATTGCTCTCGGTCGTCGGCACGGCCGCCAACCGGCACATTCCCGAATTGGCCGGCTTGCTCGAAGCAGCGCCGCGGCTCCGGCCCTTGCTCGAAAGCGCAACGTGGGTCGGCGAACGGCGCTGGGATCTTCGTTTCAGCAGCGGCGAGCAGTTGATGCTGCCCGAGGGTGGCGAGGCGGCGCAGCGCGCGATCCAGCGCTTCGCCTTGATGGACCAGCAGGATCCCCTGCTCGGCCGTGGCTTTGCGCGGATCGACATGCGCGACGTGCGGCGCACCTATGTCCGCGTCTCGCGCGAGCCCGGTGCGACGGTGCCGGCGCTCGTGGCGCCCGAGCCGAGCGCCGGCAGCCCGCCCCCCAATCTCGCGGAGACGATCTGACGTGCGGCGCGCTCCGCCGCCACAGGTCGATCGGCTCGTCGCCGCGCTCGATATCGGCTCGTCCAAGATTTCCGCGATGATCGCGGAGCCGGGCCCCGACGGGCGCCTGAAGATCCTCGGCACCGGCCAGCGCGAGAGTCGCGGCGTGAAGCGCGGCTTCATCGCCGACATGGAGAAAAGCGAGATCGCGATCCGCGAAGCGGTCGAGCAGGCCGAGCGCATCGCCGGCACCAGCATCGACCAGGTCTTCGTCGGCTTCTCCGCCGGCGGACTGGTGAGCAATATCGCCAGCGTCGAACTGACGATCGGCGGGCGGCGTATTTCCGACAGCGATATCGACGCCCTTCTGCAGGCGGGACGGGAGTCGATCGAGCCGGACGGGCGGATGATCCATCATGCGTTGCCCGCGCTCTACACGATCGACGGCATGAACGGCGTCAAGCAGCCGCGCGGGCTGCACGCGGACAAGCTCGCCGTCGATATCCATGTGATCGCCGCCGATCCCGCGCCGGTGAAGAATCTCGATCTGTGCGTGCGATCGGCGCATCTCGGCGTCGAGGCGATCGTCGCTTCGCCTGTCGCCGCCGGCCAGGCCTGCCTCAGCGAAGAGGAGCGCGAGCTTGGCGTCGCTCTGGTCGAGCTTGGCGCGGGGGTCACCAACGTCTCGGTCTTCGCCGGTGGGATGCTGGTCGGGCTCCAGTCGCTGGCGATGGGGGCGAGCGACATCACCGACGACATCGCCGCCGCCTTCGGCGTTCGCCGCACCGAGGCGGAGCGGGTGAAATGCTTCTACGGCTCGGCGATGACCTCCCCGCGCGACAATCACGACATGATCGAACTTGCCCCGATTGCCGGCGGCCAGGAGGGGGTGGAGACCAACCGCATCACCCGCGCCCAGCTCGTCACGGTGATCCGCCAGCGGCTCGAGCATCTCACCGGGCAGATCGAGGTGGCGCTTAAGACTCTCGGTTTTTCCGGCCCTTTCGGGCGGCAGATCGTGCTGACGGGCGGCGGCGCGGAATTGAAGGCGATCGCCGATTATGCGCAGGGCGTCCTGGGCCGCGCGGTCAGGGTCGGTCGGCCGAATATGCCCGGTTTGCCCGAGGCCCATGCGGGGCCCGCTTTCTCGACTTTGGCCGGCCTTGCTCAATTCGCGGCCTCCGACGCGCTCGATCTGCGCGCCGGCTTCGCGTCGCCGGGCGCGGAGGCGAAGTCGGGCGGGAACATGGTGTCGCGCCTGGTTGCGGCATTTCGGACTCAGTATTGATGAAAACTGGGGAAAAGATGACCGCCAAGTTTACTTTTCGCTCGCACCGCAGAATCGCATCGTGCAGAAGCAGTTAGTGACAATGCGCCGGTTCGAAACGGCGCCATCGGGAGACTGGGCATGAGCATCGATTTCATCCGTCCGGAAGTGGAGGAGCTCCGCCCCCGGATCAGCGTGATCGGTGTGGGCGGCGCGGGCGGCAACGCCATCGCCAACATGATCCAGTCGGACGTTCAGGGGGTCGATTTCATCGTCGCCAATACCGATGCCCAGGCGCTCAATCACAGCCTCGCGGATCGCAAGATCCAGCTCGGCCACAAGATCACCCAGGGGCTCGGCGCGGGCGCCCGGCCGGAAATCGGCAAGGCGGCGGCCGAAGAGGCGCTCGCCGAGATCGAGGCGGCGCTTGAAGGCGCGCATATGTGCTTCATCGCCGCCGGCATGGGCGGCGGCACCGGCACCGGCGCCGCCCCGGTGATCGCCAAGGCGGCGCGCGACCGCGGCATCCTGACTGTCGGCGTCGTCACCAAGCCGTTCAGCTTCGAAGGCAATCGCCGCAACCGCGCGGCGGAGGCCGGGATCGACGAGCTGCAGCAGCATGTCGATACCCTGATCGTCATCCCGAACCAGAATCTGTTCCGCATCGCCAATCCGAACACGACCTTCAAGGAGGCGTTCCAGATGGCGGACGAGGTGCTGCAGCAGGGCGTGCGCGGCATCACCGATCTGATGGTCATGCCCGGCCTCATCAACCTCGATTTCGCCGACGTCCGCTCGGTAATGAGCGAGATGGGCAAGGCGATGATGGGCACCGGCGAGGCGCTCGGCGACAATCGCGCCATCGAGGCGGCGGAGAAGGCGATCGCCAACCCCCTCCTCGACGGCGTTTCGATGAAGGGCGCCAAGGGCGTCATCATCTCGATCACCGGCGGCGAGGACATGCGCCTGATGGAGGTCGATGAGGCCGCCAACCACATCAAGGAACTGGTCGATCCCGACGCCAACATCATCTGGGGCTCGGCCTTCAACAACGATCTCGACGGCAAGATCCGCGTCTCGGTCGTCGCCACCGGCATCGACGTCGAGGAAGCGACCCAGGCTGCGCCGCTCCAGGCTAAGGTCTTCGCTTTCCCCGGCGCCCGGACGACGACCGCCGAGAGCGCGCGCGCCACGACGCCAGAGCCTGAAACTGCTGTGGAGCCGCTCGTCCTGACGCCGCCCGAGCCGATGGCTGAGACCGCCGACGCGATTGCGCGGGAGCCGATCAGCTTCATCGACGAGACCGTCGAGGCGCCCGACGAGCTCACCCTCGACCAGCCGGCCGAGACGGCGGAGGACGAGTTGCTACTCGACAATGTCGACCTCAATGCGGCCGAGCAGGCGCCCACGGAAACGGCGGGCGGGGCGCGCAGCTGGCTGACCAGCGACGAAACCCCTGCCGAGGAACCCGCCGCGCGCCCACAGGGCGGCACCTTGTTCGAGCGCATGTCGAACATCGCCCGTGGCGCCGCCAAGGCGCAGGTCGATGAGGAGATCGAGGAAGGCCCGCGCATGCGTGGGCAGGCGCGCGATCCGCTTGACATCCCGCGCTTCCTCAACCGGCAGAACAATCAATAAGGCCGATTGCCCCCTCCCGTGCGCGGGAGGGGGCAGCCTTTCATCCCCTCCGCGCACCGGCTCGCCGCAAGCGCGAGGCGCGAGTCATTGTCCATACAGCCACGCGCCTCTTTGATCGTCGCTATGATTTTCAGGACGTGGCGGGAATTGGGCCGGGCTTCCGGACTGCTGGCTTGCGCGGCGGCGGCAATGGCGACGCCCGCACTGGCGCAGAATAGGAGCGGCTCGCTTTATCCTCCGGGCGCTGTCGTGCAGCCGCTTGCCCCCGATCCCACCGCCGATCTCCGGCGCAACCTCACCGCCGTGGGCTCGAACGCGCAGAGCGTTTCGGCCTTGGTCGAGGCAGGAAGGGATGCGCTACGCATCGGCGACGGCCAGGCGGCCCTGACCTTCTTCTCCCGCGCCGAAGAACTCGCGCCACGCGATCCCCGCATCAAAGCGGGCATGGCCTCGGCGATGGTCCATGTCGGCCAGCCGCAGGCGGCGCTCGGCCTGTTCGAGGAAGCCGTCGCCTTGGGCGCGCCGGAAGCAGAGCTGGCCGCCGATCGCGGCCTGGCGCGCGATCTGCTCGGCGATCCGGCCGGTGCGCAGCGCGATTATGCCGCGGCTCTGCGTCGCCGCAACGATCCCGAGGTGCGGCGGCGCATGGCGCTGTCGCTGGCGATTAGCGGTCAGCGTGAGGCGGCGCTGGCATTGATCGACGGGCAGGTCCGCCAGAATGACCGCGCCGGCTGGCGCACCCATGCGTTCGTGCTGGCTCTGACCGGCGATGTCGCCGGGGCAACCCGCGCCGCGCAGGGCGTCGCCCCCGCCGGGACGGCCGATGCGATGGCGCCGTTTCTCGCGCGCCTGCCTTCGCTCAGCCCGGCGCAGCGGGCGATGGCGGTCCATCTCGGGATGTTTCCGCCCGACAGCCGCACCCAATATGCGGGCGTCGCCAACCCGGCTGCCGATCCCGGCGCGCTGGCGATGGCGGGCGGCGGCACGCGGACGCCGCCCTCGCCAAGCCGTTTTGCCGCAGGGACGGAAGTGGAGCGCAATCCGCGCCGTCGTCCGGGGGCGGTTTCTCCACTGGAGCGTGGCGCGGTCAGCGCGCGCGCACCCGATCCCGAGCCGCGCCGTCAGCCGGAGCGGATGCTGGGCCCGGCCCGCATCCCCGGTCCCAATCCGCGCGAACAGGTGCGTGTGGCCCGCGCCACGCCGCCGCCGTCTCGACCCGAGGCACGCGTCGAGCCGAGGGTCGCGCCCGGCACGCCGCTACGCCGCTTCCAGCCCGCGCCGGCCGAGACCCCTTCGCAAAGCGCACCCGTCGAAGCGGTGGAGCAGCCCGGCTTCGCGGTCGCCGAGACAGTGCCGCCGGCCGCTTTCGAACTCCCCGCCGGTCCCGCCGCTCAGCAGCCCGCCCTCGACCTCTCCATGTCGACCGCGGGCGCGGCGGGCATTGCCCAGCCGGGTTTCTCACTGACGCCTCAGGCGCCGCCAATCGCGCTTTCCGAGCGACGCAACTCCGCCCTTGGCGACATCGCCTCCGTCTTGAACGCCTTGCCACAGGAAGAGGCGGTCAGCGTCGCGCCGCCACCGGCGCGGCCCGCTCCACCGCCGCGCGCCGCCCGGCAGGCCGCCGCGCCCGCCCGCGCGCCCGAGGCGCCGGCCCGGATCTGGGTGCAGCTCGCCACGGGCGGCAATGGCGGCGACTTCACCCGCATGCGCGCGCGGGCGCCGGCGCTGAGCGGCCGCCAGGCCTGGTCGGCGCCGCTCGGCGCAACCAACCGCCTCCTCGTCGGTCCCTTCGCCAGCAGCCGCGACGCGCAGGCGCTGGTCAATCAATTGCGCGCGCAGGATGTCTCCGGCCTCGTCTGGACAAGCGCCGCCGGCCAGTCGATACAACGGCTCCGGATCGCCAATGACTCCCCCCGCCCCGCCAGCAGCCGAGCCGAACCCGCACGGCGACCCAGCGGACGCGCCGACAGCGGAGCCGCGAGCGCACGGCGCACGGGCGCCCGCGCCACCACCGCAGAGCGAACGCCCGCCCGGCGAAGCGGCAGCGCAACAGCCGAACGCACGCCCGCTCGGCGAAGCGGCGCCACCACCAGTCGCGCCGAACCAAGCCGACGCAGCGGCGGCACCGGAGCGCGCGCCGAGTCTACCCGGCGGACGCCTGCCACGAGCGCTGGCGGCCGATCCCGCCCGGAGCCGAGGACGCCGTCACGCCGAGGGGGAACGCGCTAGCCGGGGGCCGCGCGACGCCTTTCAGCGCGACCGCGACCGCATCATCCATTCGATCCCGTTCCGGCGATTGCGGCACAAGACCCAGGTCTTCGTCGCCCCCGACGGCGATCATTTCCGCGTCCGCCTCACCCATAGCCTCGAGGTCGCCCAGATCGGCCGCACGATGGCGCGCGCGCTCGGCCTCAACGAGGATCTGACCGAGGCGCTCTGCCTCGCCCATGATATCGGCCACCCGCCTTTCGGCCATGCCGGCGAGGACGTGCTGGAGGCGGCGATGGCCGAGGCTGGCGGCTTCGACCACAATGCGCAGACGATCCGCACCTTGACCCGGCTCGAATGTCCCTATCCCCTGTTCGACGGGCTCAACCTTAGCTGGGAGACGCTGGAGGGGCTCGCCAAGCATAACGGCCCGGTCGGCATTCCGCCTTGGGCACTGGCACAGGCGGATGCCGAATTCGCTCTCGACCTCGAGCGCTGGCCTTCACTGGAGGCACAGCTCGCCGCCGTCGCCGACGACATCGCCTATGACAATCACGATATCGACGACGGGCTGCGCGCCGGCCTCTTCACGCTGGAAGAGGTGCTTGCGGTCCCCCTCGTCGCGGCGCGCTGGCAGGCGGTGCAGGCCACATTTCCGGGCGTCGCCGAGGCGCGGCTCGTTCCCGAGCTGATCCGCGACCTGATCGGTTCTATGGTCAATGACGTGCTGGCCGAAACGCGCCGCCGCGTCGCGGAAGCTGGCGTCGGCGACGTGGCGGACTTGCGCGCAGCCGGGCGCGCGCTCGTGGGTTTTTCGGAGGAAATGGCGGCGGAGGAGCGGGCACTCAAGCGCTTCCTCTACGCGCATATGTATGACGCCGCGCCCGTTAAAATCGTGCGCACCCGGGCCCAGCAGATGCTTGCCGGCCTGTTCGCCGCCTATCGCAACTATCCGGCTCTGCTGCCCGAAAATTGGCGGCCGAGCGCCACTGACGCGGTGTCGACGCTGCGTGCGATCGGCGATTTCATTGCCGGAATGACCGATCGCTATGCGATCAAGCGCTATGAGGAACTGATCGGCCCGGCTGATCTCCCGGAAGGATTTTAGGCAACGGGTAGTCTCGCAACGCATCGCGCACCGCCGGGGTTGTTCATCGCCGCGCTGCTCGTCTAGAGCCGCGCCTCGCATTCATAGGACCGCTCCCTTGACCCTCTACGCCCGTTTCGCCGTGCATCTCGATGCCGCCCTCGACGCTCTCGAGAGCGAGGGCGTCCTGCCGTCCGGGCTGGCCCGCGGCGCAGTGGCGGTGGAGCCGCCGCGCGATCCGGCGCATGGCGATCTCGCCACCAATGCGGCGATGGTGCTGGCCAAAGGCGCGGGGACCAATCCGCGCGCGCTGGCGGAGGCGATCGTGCCGAAGCTCGCAGCGCTGGACGAAGTGGTCGGCGCCGAGATCGCAGGCCCCGGCTTCATCAACATCCGCCTCAACCGCGCTGTCTGGCAGGCGGAACTGGAGGCGATTCTCTCCGAAGGCGCCGATTATGGCCGCTCGACGATGGGCGGGGGGCAGATCGTCAATGTCGAATATGTTTCGGCCAACCCGACCGGGCCGATGCATATGGGCCATTGCCGCGGCGCGGTGGTCGGCGACGCGCTGGCAACTTTGCTCGAATATGCCGGCCACCGGGTGACGCGCGAATATTATGTCAATGACGCGGGCGGTCAGGTCGATACGCTCGCCCGCTCCGCGCACCTGCGCTATCGCGAGGCGCTGGGCGAGACGATTGGTGAGATCCCCGAAGGCCTATATCCGGGTGACTACCTGATCCCGGTCGGCGAGAAGCTCGCCGCAGAACATGGTCAGGGGTTCATCGGCCAGCCCGAAAGCGAATGGCTGGCCCTGTTCCGGCGCGAGGCGGTCGCGGCGATGTTGGTCATGATCAAGGTCGACCTCGCCTTGCTCGGCATCCACCACAACCTCTTCGCCTCGGAGGCGGAGTTGCAGGCGACGGGCAAGCCCGAGGCGGCGGAAGCCTGGCTGCGCGCGCGCGACCTCGTCTACGACGGTATGCTCGAAGCGCCGAAAGGCGAGACGCCCGAGGATTGGGAACCGGTCGAGCTGCCGCTGTTCCGCGCGACCCGCTTTGGCGACGACCAGGACCGGCCGATCAAAAAGTCGGACGGCAGCTGGACCTATTTCGGCGCCGACCTCGCTTATCATTTCCAGAAGGCCCAGACCGCCGATCAACTGATCGACATCTGGGGCGCCGACCATGCCGGCACCGTGAAGCGGATCAAGGCGGCGGTCGCGGCGCTGACCGAGGGTAAGACGCCGTTCGACATCAAGATCGTCCAGATGGTCCGCCTCTTGCGCGCCGGCGAGCCGGTGAAGATGTCGAAGCGCTCGGGCAATTTCGTCACGCTCGCCGACGTCGTGAACGAGGTCGGCAAGGATGTCGTCCGCTTCACCATGCTCACCCGCAAGGCCGACGCGCAGATGGATTTCGACTTCGCCAAGGTGGTCGAGGCGTCGAAGGACAATCCTGTCTTCTACGTCCAATATGCCCATGCCCGCATCCGCTCGCTGCAGCGCAAGGCGGTGGCGCTGGCGCTGCCCGCCGGCGCGGATCTGGCGCTGCTCGACGAGGACGAACTGGCGCTGGTCAAGCTCGCCGCCCAATTCCCGCGCATCGTCGAGGCCGCCGCCGCGAACCACGAGCCGCATCGCGTCGCTTTCTATCTCGGCGACCTCGCCGCCGCGTTCCACGGCCAGTGGAACAAGGGTAATGACGACCCGGAAAAGCGTTTCCTTTTGGAGCACCGTCCCGATTTGACGCAGGCACGGCTGGAATTGGCCGGTGCGATCGGGCAGATTGTCCGAAACGGCCTCTCGCTCATGGGAGTGGAGGCGGCCGAGGAGATGAACTGATGCCGCGCCGCCGCCAACCGGAAGACGAAATCGAGCTGACCGAGGCCGATCGCGAGGACATCGCCGACGCGGATTATCATGAGGAGCGGTCCGACGAAGACCGGTTGCCTTGGCTCGAGGCTGTCGAGGAGGATGGCGACGGCGATGGCCCGTCTTTGGTCAAGTTGGTCGGCGCTTTGGTCATCGGCTTGCTCGCGATCGGCCTCATTGTCGGGGGCCTGTTCTGGCTCGGCAACCGCAACCGCGCCGGCGGCAATGGCGAAGTGATCGCCGCGCCCGAGGGCGACTATAAGGTCCGCCCCGACGATCCCGGCGGCATGAACGTGCAGGGCGAAGGCGACGTTTCGATCGCCGCCAGCGAAGGCGCCCAGCCCAAGGGCCAGATCGACACGAGCGCGCCCGAAGCGCCGGTCGCGCGCCCCGCGGCGACGGGCCCTGCGCAGCCTGCCGTTCAGCCGCAACCGGCCCCGCCCGCTCCCGCGCCCGCGCGTCCGGCTCCGGCGCAACCCGCCCCGGCATCCGGCCCGACCGTCCAACTCGGCGCCTTTTCCAGCGCGGCCGCGGCCAATGGCGCCTGGACCGCGCTCGCCGCGCGCTTCCGCTACCTTGCGCCGCTCGGCCACAGCGTCGTGCCGGTGCAGGCGGGTGGCCGCACCCTCTATCGCCTGCGCGCCAGCGGCCCCGATGCCGCCGGCATTTGCCGTCGCCTGCAAGCGGCTGGGGAATCCTGCTCGCCGGTCGGCTGACCCGCCGGCTTTTCGCGCTTCGTGACAGGCGGGCAGGCCCCGCCTAGAACGGGCCCGGGAGGGCGCATTGGCCACGCATTCATTCGGAGCGACGGGGACGGCGGAAACCCGATCCTTCGCGCGCGGCGCGGCGGCGATCTTCCGCCGCATGCTCGCGCCACCGCCTTCCTTCGCACCGGAGGCGGAAATTGCGTTCCGGGCCGAGCAGGTGGCGCGCTGGACGGTGGCGCGGCAGGTCGCGATCGTCCTGCTCGCCTTGATCTGGGTTTCCTATTTCGGCTGGGACGTCTTCCACGCCTATCGCAACCGGCAGTTCGGGGAGGCGCTCGTCCCGGTCCTGATCCTGCGCGGGATCGGCGCACTCTGCGTCACCGGTGCCGGGCTGATCCTCGTCGTGGGCCGGCGCAGTCCGGAGGCGATCGCGGCGGCTTTGTCCTTCTGCCTTGTCGCGCTCTATCTGCTCTCGCTTGGGATGATCGCGGCCACCGCCTTCCCTTATAATTATCTCTTTTATTTCATCTGCTTGCCGCTGATCCTGATCTTCATGTTCGGCCTCTTCCGGCTCGACAGCCGCCGCATCTATCTGCTCACCGGCCTGTGCCTCCTGGCGAGTTTCGCCTTTCTCGTCTTCGCCGAGACGACCGACACCGGCGCACCCAAGAACATCCTCGAATTCTTCTCGAAATCGCTTTCCTATTATAATGTCGCGGCGCTGATTTTTCTCTTCTCCTTCTCGCTGATCGGGTGCGTGATCGCGGTCGAGCTCGAGCGCAGCGCCCGCGACGCTTTCCTGCGCGAACAGGCACTCAGCGACCGCAATACCCGCCTCGAAGGGGCGCGCGCCGAAACCCGCACCAAGACCCAGGCGCTGGTCCGCGCCAAGGACGAGTTGCGCGCGCTGGCCGAGCGGCAGAATGAGGCCAAGTCGAAATTCCTCGCCGACGCCGCCCACGATCTGCGCCAGCCGATGCAGGCGCTGACCAATTTGCTCGGCGCGGCCAGCCACGCCATCGGCCAGGGCGATCTCGCCCGCGCCGCCGAGACGCTGGAACTGGCGCAGGACGCCTCGCGGCTGACCCGCACCTCGTTCAACGCGGTGCTCGACATCTCCCGGCTCGAATCGGGTTTCGTCGAAGCGGAGCTGGGCGATCTCGATCTCGTCGATCTGGTCGAGGAGGCAGCCGCGCCCTGCCTGATCGCCGCCGAGGAGCGCGGCGTGGAGCTGCGCTTCCGCTGGCGCGACGCGCCGCCGATCGCGGTGCGCAGCGACCGCCACCTGCTCGGCCGGGTGATCGCCAATTTGCTCTCAAACGCGATCAAATATAGCGACCCGGCCAAGCCCGCGCGCCGCGTCCTGCTCGGCATCGTCTGCCTGCCCGGGCGCGTGCGGCTCGATATTGTCGATAACGGCCTCGGCATTGCCGAGGCCGATTGGGCGCGGGTCTTCAATCCCTTCGTCCAGCTTCAGAATGCCGAGCGTGATCGCGAGAAGGGCGTCGGCCTCGGCCTCTCGATCGTCAACGCGATCGTGCCTTTGCTCCCGGAGCACCGAATCGACATGCGCTCGGCGGAGGGGGAGGGGGCGCGCTTCTCGCTTGACCTGCCTTATGGCGAGGCTGCGTTGGCCCCGGCCCGGCCTGATTTCACGGCCCCGGTCGGCGGCGTGGACCTTTCCGGCCTCTACGTCCTCTATGTCGAGGATGACGCACTGGTCCGCGAGTCCGCCGTCGCCTTGTTCGACACGCTCGGCCTTCGTCACGAGGCATTCGCCTCCTGTGCCGACATGGAGGGCGCTTTGCCGAGCTTCGAGCGCGAGCCCGACATTCTGATCAGTGACTACCGGCTGCCGGGCGGGCGCACTGCCGCCGACGTGGTCGCGGCGGCCGGCATTGCCTTCGGCCGGACGTTGCCGCTGATCATCGTCACCGGCGAAATGCTGTCGCTCGATTTTCCCGGCGCGCGAATCCTGCGCAAGCCGGTCTCGCCCGAGGCTTTGGTCGCCGCGATCAGTGCGCTGGTGCCGCCGCCCCCTGCGGATTAGGCACCGCAATCCCCCGCCGCGAGACTTCGATCATCAGCTCGGTGCGGCGCACGACGTGGAAGATACGGAACAGCTTCGGCAGATAATCCTTCCGCACCGTCCCTTCCTCGATCCCCATGTGGCGGGCGATGAGCTTGTTGGGCAGGCCCTGGCAGACATAATAAAGCGCCTCCAGCGTGCGCCCGCTGACTCCCAGGCTTTCCGCCGGGATCGGCGCGGGCGCCGCCGCCTGCGCCGGCGTGAAGCCGCCGCGGCCGATCACCGTCGCGGGCAGGAAGATGCTTCCCGAAAAGACCGTGTCGAGCGCGCGGCGGAACAGCCCGTCGCTTTCCATATCCTTGACGATATAGCCGCTCGCCCCTTCGGCGAGGCATTCCATCACCAATTCCTTGTCGGCCCGGCCGGAAAGCATGATCGCGCGCGTGTCGCGCTCGCCGCCGCGCAGCCATTTGAGGAAGTCGAGGCCGGTCTTGTCGCGCTTCAGGTCGACGTCGAGGAAGGCGATGTCTATCGGCGCGGCTTCGGCCGCCGCCACCGCTTCGTCATAAGACGCCGCCTCGCGAATGCGGGCATGCGGTTCGCTGATCTGGATGAGGGCGCGCATCCCTGCGCGGACCAGTGCCTGGTCTTCGAGAATGAGGATATCGAGCGGCTTGTCGGTCATCGTCCGGTCATATGCTTGGCTGAACGTTCATTTAGCGTCTGGCGGGGAAAACGGGCACCCGACACATGTCGGGCCAAGCCCCCCGACACCAGCGGGAATGACCGGCGCCTCCCCATAAGCGAAAGTCTGCGCCGCCGGACAGCGCCATAAACGCCGCCCGGCCCGTATCAATCAAGGTGGGAGTATCTTCATGTCTATTCGTCTTCTCAAGGCCGGCGCCTCCCTGGCGCTGGTCACCGCACTCGCCGCGCCGTCGGTCGCCCAGAACATCAACGGCCGCCCCAATTACGGCACCGTCAACCTGCGCACGGGCTTTGCGCGCGATCCGCATATCATCCCGGTTCGCTCGGGGGGCAATGTGGATGCGTCGCGGATCGATTCGAGCTGCCGGGGCAATATCTCGGCTTCGCCGGACGTGCGGCTGAACTTCGTTGCGGGCAGCTCGCTGCCGCTGATCATCTCGGCCGCCTCGCGGGCCGATACGACGCTCGTGATCAACGCGCCGGACGGGCGTTGGTATTGCGACGACGATGGCGGCCAGCAGGGGATGAACCCGTCGGTCCGCTTCAACCGTGCGCAGACCGGCCGCTACGAGATCTGGGTCGGCACCTATGGCAGCCAGAGGATCGAGCCCGCGCGGCTGCACATCTCCGAAGTGGGCAGCCAATAACCAGCTCAAGTCCCGTCACCGCAATCCGGTGGCAATGGCGGGGCTGAACGGGGGGAGGGGGAAGGGGGCGCCCAGTCGGCGTCCCCTTCTTCGTTGCGCCGTGCCGCGCTAGAGGGGCGCAATGCTGCCCGTCATTTTCGGCCTGGCCGGCCCCGTCCTTGGCGACGAGGAGCGCGCCTTCTTTCGCGAGGCCGATCCAGCCGGCTTCATTCTCTTCGCGCGCAATTGCGAAACGCACGCGCAGCTCCGCGCTTTGACCGATGCGCTGCGCGACGCGGTGGGACGGGAGAGCCTCGCGGTCCTGATCGATCAGGAGGGCGGCCGTGTGGCGCGCATGAAGCCGCCCGAATGGCCCGAATTTCCCGCGCAGAAGAGCTTCGCCGCACTTTACGAGAAAGCGCCGATCAGCGGCATGGAGGCCGCTCGGGTCAATGCCGAGGCGCTCGGTGTCATGCTGGCCGAAGCTGGCATCAATGTCGATTGCCTGCCTCTGCTCGATATCCCTCAGCCTGGCGCCGACGAGATCATCGGCGATCGCGCGCTCGGGGACGAGCCGCTGCGCGTCGCCGCGCTCGGCCGTTATGTGCTCGACGGTCTCGAAGCGGGCGGCTGCATCGGCGTCGTCAAGCATATCCCCGGCCATGGCCGCGCCGGCGCCGACAGCCACAAGCGGCTGCCCGTCGTGGATGCGTCCGACGAAGAGCTGGAAATCGACCTCGCGCCCTTTCGCGCCCTCGCCGGCGCGCCGATGGGGATGACGGCGCATGTACTTTATTCCGCCTGGGACAAGGCACGCTGCGCCAGTGCCTCGCCGGCGATTATCGCGAATGTGATCAGAGGCCGGATCGGTTTCGACGGCTTCCTGATGTCCGACGATATCGGCATGGAGGCGCTGGATGGGAGCCCGGCCGAACGCGCCGCCGCCGTCGTCGCGGCCGGCTGCGATGCGGCACTGCATTGCTCGGGCGATCTCGAGGAGGCCAAAGCCGTAGCGACGGCGCTTGCGGCGATGGGGGAGGCAAGCGAGTCGCGGCTCGCGGCGGCACTGGCGCGAACGGGCAAAGTTTCACTTCATACCCTCGCGGCTTTGGCGGAGAAACGAGACAGGCTGCTGGGTTATTCCTGAGGAGAAGAAGATGGAAGATTTGCTCATTCTCGGCGGCTCATTCGCCTTCGTGCTGCTCTTCGTCTGGGGCGCACGCAAATGGTGGTTCTCGGGCAGCAACAGCTTCTATCTCGATGAGGTGATCTACACCCGCCATTCGGACGGCCACTATACGATCACGGGCGGCGGCCGGATCGCCGACCCTGCTTTGCTCGCGCGGCTCGATGAGGAATGGAGCATCGTCACCAACGCCTACCTTCTTCAGCAGCGCGGCTATGGTGGCATCCTGCCCCGCAATTACGATCCCAAGAACCCGCCGCCACCTCCCAGGCGCACCGCGCTGAACGATCTGGGGGACGTGCTTGACACCTTCGACCGCTGATTCGTGTGGAAAAGTCGGGCTTTGCCTTCGACAGAGGCGCCGTCTCTCCCTAATCTCGAGGCGTGACCGACATCCGGGACGAATTCGAGCTGGACGCCTCGCCCGCCACCGGGGACGAGCGGCTCACGCTTGATCTCGACGGCTGGGAAGGGCCGCTCGATCTCCTGCTGACCCTGGCACGGACGCAAAAGGTCGACCTTGCGGGAATTTCGATCCTCGCTCTGGTCGAGCAATATCTCGCTTTCATCGCCGACGCCCGCAAGCTGAGGCTGGAGATCGCCGCCGACTATCTCGTCATGGCGGCCTGGCTTGCTTACCTCAAATCCTGCCTGCTGCTGCCGAAGGATACGGGCGTCGATCCCTCAGCGGAGGAACTTGCGGCGCGGCTGCAATTGCGCCTGCAACGGCTGCAGGCGATGCGCGAGGCGGGCGCGCGGCTGATCGCGCGCGACCGGCTTGGCCGGGACGTCTTTGTTCGCAGCGCGCCCGAGGGGCTGAAGCTCGTCCGCCGCGCCGCTTGGCAGGCCGATCTCTACGATCTGATCGCGGCTTACGGCATCGTCCGCGCCCGTGCCGAGCCAAGCGTCCACGTCATCACCCGCCGCCCGGTGATGACGCTCGACGAGGCGATCCGGCGGCTCGAGCAGATGGTTGGCGCGCGGGTCGGCTGGTCGGTGCTTGAGGCGTATCTGCCCACGACCGGCGATGCGGGTTTCCGCAAGTCGGCGCTCGCCTCCAGCTTCGTCGCCGCGCTCGAGCTGGCGCGGCTGGGCAAGCTGACGTTGCGTCAGGATGGCCTCTTCGAGCCGCTTTACGTGAGGGCGGCATGAGAGAACTCGCCGATTCCATCCGCGCCGTCGAGGCCTGCCTGTTCGCCGCGGAAGAGCCCATGAGCGCGGCTGAGATCACTCTCCATGTCGGCGCGTCGATCGACGTCGCGGCGGCGCTCGCCGAACTTCAGGGCCATTATGCCGGGCGCGGCATCGAGCTGGTCGAGCGCGGCGAGCGCTGGCATTTCCAGACCGCCGCCGACCTCGCCCACATCCTGCGACGCGAGCGGGAGGAGAGCCGCCGGCTCAGCCGTGCCGCGGTCGAGACGCTGGCGATCATCGCTTATCATGAGCCCGTGAGCCGCGCCGAGATCGAGGCGATTCGTGGCGTCCAGATCAGCAAGGGGACGCTGGATGTGCTCATGGAGGCGGGCTGGGTCCGCCCCGCCGGCCGCCGCGAGGGGCCGGGCCGGCCGCTCATTTATGCGACGACCGCCGATTTCCTCTCCCATTTTGGGCTCACCAGCCGCCGCGACCTGCCCGGCATCGAGGATCTGAAGGCGGCTGGCCTGCTCGATCCGGTCGATGCGGCGCTCGATCGTCTCATTCTGGAGGGGGAAATGGACGAAGTCTCGGAGGTCGAACTGGAAAGTAGCGACGAAGAGGCCTAGATAGCGCCCGACACTGGGAGATTCTTCACATGGGTGGTTTCAGCCTCTGGCATTGGCTCATCGTCGGGCTTGTCGTCCTTTTGCTGTTCGGCAAGGGACGCTTCTCGGACATGATGGGCGACGTCGCAAAGGGCCTCAAGAGCTTCAAGAAGGGGATGACCGAGGAGGAAGAGGCAGCGGCAACGACGGCGGCGCAGCGCCGCATTGAAGCCGATCGCCCGATCGAGGCGCGGCCGGTGCCGCCTGCCGCAGATCCGGCTCCGGCGGCAGCCACGCCGACCCCGTCCACGGAAGCCGACCGGTCCTGACGCGTTTTTGAAGGCAGGCCACAGGGGGTCGTCTGAGTGTTCGGGATCGATTCCGCCGAACTGCTGATCATCGCGCTCGTCGCTTTGGTGGTGATCGGCCCGAAGGATTTACCGCGTGCGATGCGCACGATCGGTGATTGGGTCGGCCGCGCCCGCGGCATGGCCCGCCATTTCCGCACCGGCATGGACACGATGATCCGCGAATCCGAGCTCGAGGACATGGAGAAGGTCTGGAAGAGCAATAATGAGCGCATCATGCGCGCTCACCCGACGGCGCCCGACAGAGACTGGGGTACGCCGCCGCCGCCGCCAATTGAGGGGGAGGCACCGGCCGCCACACCCGCGATCGCGCCTCCGGCCGATCCGTCCCGTCCGAAACCGCCCCCCGGGCCGCCGCGCCGCGCGCGCGCCAAGGCCCAGGCCGCCGCCGCTCCCATCGCGCCACCGTCGGACGAACCGGCATGACCGATCTCGAACGCGGCCCGGGGGAGGGCGAAGAAGAGCTCGATGCGAGCAAGGCGCCTTTGCTCGACCATTTGATCGAGTTGAGGCGCCGGCTGCTCTGGAGCTTCGCGACGCTGGCGGTGACGTTCGCCGTCTGCCTCTATTTCGCCCGGCCGATCTTCGGCTTCCTGCTCCAGCCGTTGCTCGCGGCGGGGCAGAGCCGCCTGATTTACACGGCGGTGTTCGAAGCCTTTTTCGTCGAGATCAAGGTCGCCTTCTTCGCCGCGTTGATGATCTCTTTCCCGATCATCGCCAACCAGCTCTGGCAGTTCGTCGCGCCGGGCCTCTACTCCAAGGAAAAGAAGGCCTTCGCGCCCTTCCTGCTGCTCACGCCCTTCCTCTTCGCCACGGGCGCGGCGCTTGCTTATTACGTCGCGATGCCGCTCGCGCTGAGATTCCTGCTTGGCTATCAGGGCAATATCGCGGGCGTGCAGCAGGATGCGCTGCCCGGCGTCGGCAATTATCTCGATTTCGTCACCCGCTTCATGTTCGGCTTCGGCGTCGCCTTCCTGCTGCCGGTCTTGCTGATGCTGCTGGAAAAGGCGGGGCTGGTGACGAGGCTGCAGCTCAAGAGCGGGCGGCGCTACGCGATCGTCGTCGCCTTCGTCATCGCCGCCGTGCTGACCCCACCAGACGTGGTGTCGCAGCTGCTGCTCGCGGTGCCTTTGGTGCTGCTCTACGAACTGTCGCTGATCGCGATCTGGTTCACCGAGCGCAAGCGCGCCCGGGAGGCGGCGAAGACCGAGACATAGAAAGAGCGCCGCCCTCGCGGACGGCGCTCTTCGTCTCTCTCGAGTTTCAGTAGCGGCTAGCGGTCGCCGACATCCTCGATCGCGCGGCCGGCGGACTGCACGTCACGGCCGGCGCCCTCGACCGTGTTGCAGGCAGCGAGGACCAGGGTGGTCGTCGCCATGACGATGGTGAGCAGCTTCTTCATTTCATTCCTCCGAACCGACGCGAGAGAATCGCCCAGGCGCTCGCCCGCTGTCAATGCTGCCCGCGCGCCGCCGTGACGGAAAGAGGGCATATTGCGGCGGTTGCTTGGAGCTAAAAATAATTTGAGCCCGGAAGGCGCTACCGGGGGGGAGGTTGGCGCGTTCCGGGCCCATGTTTCGGATAGCGAGAGCGGGGGGGCAAAAGGTCACTATCCGAACTTCAAAACGACGATGCGGGCGTGGGGTTCCAAACTTTTTAGATTTTTTTCGCACTGCGGAAATGGAGGGGCTGGAAGAACCGCTTCCCCGTCGCACCTTCCCCCCGCCATGCTATAGCGCCCTGATGAATCGCTTGGGGGCCCTGCTCGTTGCGCTGCTCGCGCTGTTTGCCGCCACCGGCGCCTCCGCACAGAATCGGATGAGCGTCAGCCTCGTCTCGGAGCATGGACGGGTCGCGGCGGGGAGCACGATCACCGTCGCTTTGGTGATGCGGCCTGCGGCGGGTTGGCACGGCTATTGGCGCAATCCCGGCGATGCGGGCGCAGAGCCGCGCGTGCAATGGCGGCTGCCCGAGGGGTGGACGGCTGCGCCTCTGCAATATCCCGCGCCCGATCGGCTGCTCGTCATGGGCCTGATGAATTATGTGTATGAGCGCGATTATGCGCTGCTCGCGACATTGACGATTCCGGCGGACGCGGAGCCGGGCGTGTCCGTCCCCGTCGATGCGCGGCTCGATTATCTGGTCTGCACCAACGAGGTCTGCGTCCCCGAAACCGCCAACGTCACGGTCGAGCTGGTCACCGGCGCTCCAGATGCGCCCAATCCGGCCTTCGCCGGCTATCGCCGGGCCTTGCCGCGCCCGCTCGCGCAAGAGGGGCGTTTCGAGGCGAGCGGCGGGCGGATGCGGATCGCCATTCCGGTGCCGGCCGGGACGGCGGTGACCGAGCCTTATTTCTTCCCCGCAACGACGGATGCGCTGGGCCATTCGGCGCCGCAGGCGGTTTCGCGGTCCGGCGATATGCTGATCGTCGAGACGGCCGCCGGCGCGCGCGCCTCGGCGCTGTCCGCGCTGGAAGGGGTGATCGAACTCGCCCCGGACGTTGCGCTGATGCTCACGGCCCGGCCTGGACCGGTGCCACCGGCGGGCACGCTGATCGCAACGACTGGCGGCGGCGCGCCGGGCGCGGCTCCTCCCGCTTCCGGCGCCGGGGAAGGCGCTCACGTATCGGGCCTCGTGCCCGGTTCGGAAGGGGGCGACGCATCGATCCTGTTGGCCTTGCTTAGCGCCTTGGTCGGCGGGTTGATCCTCAATGTCATGCCCTGCGTCTTTCCGATCTTGAGCCTGAAGGCGCTCAGCCTTGCCCGGGCCGGGGAGACTGAGAGCGGGGCACGGCGCGAGGCGCTCGCTTATACGGCGGGCGTCATCCTCGTCTGCGTCGCTTTGGGCGGCCTTCTCCTCGTCTTGCGCGCCGGCGGTTCCGCGGCGGGCTGGGCGTTCCAGCTTCAGGATCCGCGCATCATCCTCGCCTTGCTGCTTCTCGTCACCGCGATCGCGCTCAATCTCGCCGGCCTCTTCCATCTTCCCGCCTTTGCTGGCGGTGACGATCTGGCACGGCAAGGCGGAACGCGCGGCGCCTTTTTCACCGGCGCGCTCGCCGCTTTCGTGGCGACGCCGTGCACCGGGCCGTTTCTCGGATTCGCGCTCGGTGCGGCTTTGATTCTCCCAGCCTGGGCGGCGCTTGCGGTGTTCGCAGGGCTTGGCGTCGGCCTCGCTTTGCCCTTTCTGGCACTCGGCTTCATTCCCGCGCTGCGCCGCCTGCTGCCGAAGCCGGGGGCGTGGATGGCGCGCTTCCAGCGCATCCTCGCCGCGCCGATGTTCCTGACCGCTTTGGGTCTCGCCTGGGTGCTGGGGCGGCAGACCGGCGTGGACGGGATGACGCTCGGGCTCGGCGCGGTCTTGCTACTCGGCATTGCCTTGTGGTGGTTGGGCCGGCGGCAGAGTAGTGGCCGAATCCTGCTGCCACTGACGCTGACCGCGCTCGCCGTGATTGCTCCTTTGCCATTCCTCAGCATCGACCCAGTTGCTCGTGCCTCCTCACCCGCCCCACTCGGCGCCGAGCCATTTTCCGAGGCCCGTCTCGCCGCTTTGCGCGCGGCAGGTCCGGTCTTCGTCAATTTCACCGCCGACTGGTGCCTGACCTGCAAGGTCAACGAGCGCGCCGTGCTCGACCGGGCCGAAGTCGTTGAGCATTTTCGCACGCGCGGCATCCGCGTCCTGGTCGGAGATTGGACGCGCGGCGACGAGGCGATTTCGCGCTTCCTCGCGCGTCATGGCCGCTCCGGTGTCCCGCTCTATCTTTACTATGCGCCGGGCCAAGAGGCGGAGGTTCTGCCGCAACTCCTCACGGTCGGCCGGCTCACGGCCTTGGGCGCGCCCTAGCGACTCGCCCGAGCGCTCAGCGTCCCTCGCAATCGCGCCGCTCGCGGCCTCGCAACCGCGAGCAATCCGGGGCCGTCAGTGCGAGCGGAGCGAGCGGCACCGGCATTCGCGAGAAGGCATAATTGTCGAAAGCCGGGGTCAGGCTACTGCGCAATTCCCGGAACCGGGCCTGGGCGAGCGCGAAGAACTCTCCCTTGCGGCGCATCAGCGCGTCGCGGCCGATGCTCGCCGCCACCTGGCAGAAGCCGAGCTGCGCCTGCAGTGTCGAGAAATTGTTGTAAGTCGCGGTCGAATAGCCATCGAAACGGCGCGGCCCGTTGCGCGCGCCATCGAGCCTGCGGAAATAGCCTTCGAGCGTCGTGTAGGCCGCGGCCAGCTCGCGCGAATGGTGGGCGAGGATGCCGTTATAATTGTCGACGGTGCGCAGAAAGGGCGAGAACTGGCATTGCAGCGCGGCGACGTTGAGACCCGAGCGCAGGTTCCAGATCAGGCTGGCGCGCGATTCGGCTGCGGTCGCGCCGGGCAGCGCCACACCGACCAGCGGGTCGGCCGGGTCGATCGGCGTGGACGGAAAATTCGGCGGATAGAGCAGAACCTGTGCCGAAGCGGGGGCTACGGCCGTCAGCGCGCAAAGAGCGGCTGCACAAACCATGGATCGCCGTGCGAACCGGATCACCATTTTCATCATTTCCTCCCGCCGGGCGCATCGGCCAATCGAATCAGTAGCAAGCGTCCGCGTCGCGCCATAGAGCGCGGGCCGAGGCTCGTCGTGCGGGGGCAACGCTTCGTCCGTCGCCCGCCGCGCGACTTGTGCCTCACATGCCGGTGACGTTGCTCTGCACGGTGTTGCCGCCGGTGTCGCCGCCGCGGGTTTCTCCGAGAACGTCGCCCGAAGCGTTCGTGCTGTTCGCGGGCGGGGGCGCCGTGAGGCCGGCATTGGTCGCCGACTCCATCGCACTCTGATCGTTCATCGGCGCGTCCATCGTCATATTGCCGATGTTGGTGTTGGCGGTGTTGGTCGTCGCAGCCGGCCGGCTGTTGCAGCCGGCGAGCAGGCTCGCTGCCGCCAGAGTGGTGAAGGTCAATATGCGCATATGTATCTCCCCGTTTTGCAAGCGGCGGCATTATGGCCGCGCCGGGCGCGTGCGCAAGCCCGCCGCGACCCATAAAAAGAAGGCCGCCGGTTGCCCGGCGGCCTTCCCTGAAACCAGATGAATCGCCGTGATTACATCTTGTTCGTGGTCGTCGTCGACGTGCTGTTCGTCGTCGTCGTGGTGGCGGGCGGCATGGCGTTCATGTCGGCCGGCATCATGTTGGTGTCCATCGACATGTTGGTGTCCATCCCCATGTCCATGGAGTTGGTGTCCATCATCACGTCGTTGCCCATGGTGGTCGTCGAGGTGTTGTTGGTCGTGGTCGTGGTACGGCCACAAGCCGCAACGGTCAGGGCGGCGGCAACCATCATCGTGGCGGCGGTCGCTTTGGAAAGATTACGCATTGAAAAGGTCTCCCTAGGTAGATGATTTGGTGGGGAGGCCCCCATTATGCCCAAATCGGTGTGTACTCTTATACGGAAAGGCGACGGCTCTCAACCCTTCCCGACGCGCGCCTCGAGCGCGACGAGAAAATCATCAAGCCTGCACTTCAGCGCCAGATCGAATCGGGCGAAACCATCGGTTACCCCCGCCTCGTCGAGGCTGGTCACTGGAAAGTCGGCGATACCGCACGGGACGATGCCTGAAAAGTGGGAAAGTTCGGGCGCGATGTTGACCGCGACGCCGTGCATCGTCACCCAGCGCCGGACCCGAACGCCGATCGCGCCGACCTTCGCCTCCGCGCCTTCACGGTCGATCCAGATGCCGATTCGTCCGGGCGCGCGCCACGCCGCAATATCCAGTCCCGAGAGCGCCGCGATCACCCACCCCTCGAGCGCGTGCACGAAGCGGCGCAGGTCGCGGCCGCGCCGGTCGAGATCGAGCATCACATAGACGACCCGTTGCCCCGGTCCGTGATAGGTGTAACGCCCGCCCCGTCCCGCCGCGAACACCGGAAAGCCCTGCGGATTGAACAGTTCGGCCGGATCGGCACTGGTTCCCGACGTGTAGAGCGGCGGATGCTGAAGCAGCCAGATCAGCTCATCCGCCGTGCCGGCCCGAATCGCCTCCGCGCGCGCCTCCATAATCGCCAGCGCGTCCGGATAAGGGACAAGTTCCTCCGAGACCCGCCACTCGATCTCGCTGTCATCCGGCACCGTAATTGTCGCGCGTCTCGAAGCCATTAAGGATTGCCTTGAGTGGGGCGGGGCCGATAGGGGCCTCGACCTCAACGGGGTTTCACAATGGCCTTTTCCTATACCGCCGTCTGGGAAGACACCATGCGCATGGTGCGGGCCAACGCGGCCTTGCTGGCGCCCGTCGCCGGAGCAATGATCTTTCTGCCGGCGGCCCTGATCGCCCTGCTTTTCCCGGAGCCGCAGGGTCAGAATCCGGCCACGCTGTTTAGTGAGCTTGGCGCGTATTTCGCCGGTATCTGGCATTGGCTCGCACTGCGCGCGCTTATCGGCACGATCGGCACGGCCGCGATCCTCCGGCTCGTTCTCGTGCCCGGGACGCGGGTCGGGGACGCCATGGTCTTCGGCGTCATGGCGCTGCCCGCTTATTTCCTCGTCTCGCTGCTCAGCGGCCTCATCATCGGCTTCGGCTTTCTGCTGCTCATCGTTCCGGGCCTCTATCTGATCGGCCGTCTGGTTGCGGCCGCGCCCTTGCTGATCGCCGAGGGCAGGGGGCCGATCGCCGCGATTCGCGACTCCTTCCGGATCAGCCAGGGCAAGGGCTGGGCGGTGCTCGGACTTGTCGTGATTGTCGGGTTCGTCGGCGCAATGGCGGCGGGCATGGCCTCGACCGTGACCGGCACGATCCTCATTCTCGCTGCGGGGCGCGAAACCGGGATGGCGGTTAACGCTATCATTAGCGCCGCGCTCGACACCGGGCTGACTGTGCTCCTTCTGCTGCTCTACGCGGCGATCTATCGCGCGCTGGCCGCGAAGCCGTCAGCCGCCGGGACGTTCGACTAAGACAGCGGCGGGTCTGCGCGACTCGACACGCGCCGGGTCCCTGATAGGGTGGGTCCTTGCGATTGCACGGGGGCGGGCAATGTATGAATTCAGCGCGATGAGCGCCTGGTCGCGCGGCATCGGATTTCTGAAAGCACGGCCGCGCGACTATCTGATCCTGATCGGCGGTCTCGGGCTTCTCATTCCCGTCGTCGTCCAGATCGCGCTCCAATATGCGCTCACCGGCGCCCTCTTCGATGGGCCGCCCCGACCCTCCGATGCGGGTGTAGCCTATCAGCTCGCGCCCATCATTCTCCTCTTGGTTCAGGCCATAGGGCTGTTCGCGTCGTGGCGACTGGGTCTCGCCGAGCGCGAGACGCTGGGCGGCGCCATGCTTTACGGCCTGCTGGCCTCCCTGCTCGCCGCGCTGATCGGGATCGTCTTGCTTTCGGTAGCGGGAATGGCCGCGAGCCGGGCCGGGTCGCCCGCTTTCGTCCTCTTCATCGTCCTTTTCACCGCCGTGCCGATCATTCTTCTGTTCGCGATGTTCAGCACTCTCGCCGCCGCGATGGTCGGTGCTGGAATGGCGCTTGTTCTGGCGGTGATGATGGTGATCGGCGGCGCGACCGGCAATGTCGGGCTCGCGGCCACCATGTTCGGCGGGGGCAGCGGCTTCGTGGTCGTATTGTTCCTGCTCCTGAGCATTCTCCTGCTCTGGCTTGCCACCCGCCTGAGCTGCGTGACCGCGGTGATGGCCGACCGCAAGAGTTACAACATCATCGCCGCGGTGCGAATCTCCTGGGAGGTCACCGCGTCTGACCAATGGCCGATCATGCGCTATCTCGCCCTCGTCGGCGTCACCCTGATCGTCGTCCTCGTCGGCAGCGTTGTCGCCATCGGCGGCGGCGCGGCAGCGCTTCAGGCGGATGCGAGCCTCGTGCCACAGGCTGTGGGCCTGACCGTGGGCCTGGTCTTCGCCTCTCTGTTCGTATGCCTCGCGGTCAGCGTGCCGGCCGGCATCTTTTTGCAGATGATGGGCGAGCGCGCCCCGGTCGAGGTTTTCGCCTAAGCGAGGATCGGCACTTGCGGCGCGGCGTCGTGCGGCAACGCACCGGTCAGGCGGGGATCCGGAAAGCTTTCGAAGGCGCGTCGCTTGGCGACGAAGCCGGCGCGCAGATATGCGGGCAGGGCAGCCGGGTGATCGAGGCTGCAGGTATGCACCGTCACCCGCCCCACACCTGGCCGCCAGGCGCGCGCCAGGCATATCGCGAACAGCCAGCGCCCATGCCCCCGGCCGGCAAGCTCCGGCACGAGGCCGAGAAAGCGAATCAGGCAGTCGCCCTCCCCGCGAAAATCGAGCTCGAGCAGGCCGCAATCACTGCCCGCAGAGTCGCGTACGACATGCACCTCGGCCATCGTCACTTTGAGCTCCGCATCGCTCATCGCCAGCCGGGAGAACCAAAGCCAGGGCGCGCCGACGCGCCGGAAGAGCGCACGGTAGCGGGCAGCATCCGGCTCCTCCCAGCGCTCGATTCGCAATGGTGAGGCCGGCGCGGGTCCCAATGCGGGGCGCTCGTTCATTTCCAGATAGGTCACGACCGCGCCGACATGGCCGGCCGGGATGTCGGTGAGGCTCATGCCTCGCGCCTCACGACCAGGTCGCCAGCGGCGGCAGGCTCATCAGGATCGCATCGACATTGCCGCCGGTCTTCAGGCCGAAGAGCGTGCCGCGATCGTAGAGCAGGTTGAACTCGGCATAGCGCCCGCGCCATTCGAGCTGACGGGCGCGGTCCGCATCGTCGAACGACGTCGCCATGCGTTGCCGCACAAGCTTCGGGAAGATCTCTAGAAAGGCCTCGCCGACGGCACGGGTGAAAGCGAAATTCTCGTCGAAAAAGCCCTCGAGATGATCGTAGAAAATGCCACCGACACCGCGATGCGCGCCGCGATGTGGCAGGAAGAAATAATCCTCGGCCCATTTGGAAAAGCGCGGATAGTAAGTTGGGTCGTGCGCGGCGCAGGCGGCGCGCAAACAGGCGTGGAAGGCGGCCGTGTCCTCGTCGTAAGGAACTGGCGGGTTGAGATCCGCGCCGCCGCCGAACCAGCGCTTCGTCGTGCACAGGAAGCGGGTGTTCATATGGACGGCCGGCACGTGCGGATTGGCCATGTGCGCGACAAGGCTGATGCCGGTCGCGAAGAAGCTGGGATCGTCGCCCGCGCCATGCATGGTGGCGGCGAATTCGGGGCTGAAGCGGCCGCCGACGGTCGAGACGTTGACGCCGACCTTTTCGAAGACCTTGCCCTTCATCACGCCGCGCACCCCGCCCCCCCCAGAATTTTTGGCGCCGGGCGCGCCCTCGGGATCGGTGCGGTCCCAGGACGTGTAGGCGAAAGCGGCGTCGGAGCCGGCCTCGCGCTCGATCGCCTCGAACTCGGCGCAGATGCGCGTCCGCAACCCCTCGAACCAGTCGCGCGCCGCCTGCTGTTCCTCGTCGAGTTTGATCATTCCGGCGGTCTCATTTCATCATAGATCACGATCATCGCCCATATCGCGGTCGGTCAAAATGGAGAAGGCGGATCGGGATTCGCGGATGTCGGCAGGCGAGCGCCGGGTTTGTGCCCCAAAAAGCCGTCATGCCAACGCGACCCGGGATCAAGCCCGGGGCAGGCTTCCCGCCGCCAAGCGAGGCGAAGTTCACGACTTTCACACGGAATCGCGGGGGGTCTGCCGCGAAGTCGGCGCGAAGCTTACGAACTTTACACCGTGGAGCGCTTTTCCCCGCCGGCCGGGGCGACGCAGCGAGACGGAAGGAGGGAGGGCGCGCAGCAGACATGGCCGGAACATATCAGAAACACGGGCTGTAGGAAAATGGCCGCACGCGCGCTTCCGACGCGACGGTGGGACTTGACTATTGTAACCGTGATTCACCGTGATCCACTCTGTCCCGCGGCCCGCAAACTCGATATGAGCTGAAAGAAGCAGCGGCTGAGCCAAGGAGATGCTCGATGAAAGTTGCTGGAGAGGCCGCCGAAGGCGCGTTCAAGGTCAATTCCCTCGGCAATCTGGAAAATGCGGATGCGGGCAGCGGCACGTTGCAATGGGATGCGCCGCGTTCGATCTGGAACATGTCCTTCATTGCCGGCGCACTGATCCTCGGCCCGCTATTCTTCAGCTGGAGTGGCCTCCTGATCTTCCTGCTGCTCTCGGGCTTCACGCTTTGCGTCGGCCATTCCGTCGGCTTTCACCGGCGCTTGATCCATCAGAGCTTCGATTGCCCGAAATGGCTCGAACGGGCGATGATCTATGTCGGCGTGCTGGTCGGCATGGGCGGGCCGCTCTGGACGGTGGGGCTTCACGACATCCGCGACTGGGCGCAGCGTCAGGCCGATTGCCACTGGTTCCTCAGGCACGGCAAACCGGCCTTGCTGGACGGTTTCTACTATCTCAATTTCAAATTGTTGTTTGATAGGCCGCCGGCGTTCGATGCCGGCGAGGGGATCAGCGACGACCCCTTCTATCGGTTCCTCCAGCGCACCTGGATGCTGCACCAGATTCCGGTCGCCCTGCTTCTCTACTGGCTTGGCGGCTGGTCGTGGGTCGTATGGGGCGTCGTCGTTCGAGTCGCGGTCTGCTTCACGATGCACTGGTATATCGCCCACGTCGCGCATCGCCGCGGCCATCAGGACTGGTTCGTCGAGGATGCCGCGGTGCAGGGCTATAATATCGCCTGGCTGGCAATCCCGACGATGGGCGAAAGCTGGCACTGCAATCATCACGCTTTCCCGGCTTCCGCCAGGCACGGCCTCTATCCGGGGCAGATCGATCCCGGCTTCCGGTTTGTGCAGTTGCTGCAATGGATGGGTCTTGCCTGGGACGTTCGGGTTCCGGCCAACCTCCCGCCGCGTTCCGCACTCACGCCGCTCAGCGATCGCGCGCTCAGCATCGCTGCTCCGGGTCAGGCGGAATTGTCCCTTGAGTGGGCCAGAGATCCGTCTGCCTGAGCGCTTCGGCAAGCGCGATGCCGGCCGCGACGGAAAGATTCAGCGACCGGGCGCCGGTCGTGAGCGGAATCCGCACGCGCAGGTCCGCGCGGGCGTGGACTTCGGGCGGGGCGCCCGCGCTCTCCGAGCCGAGCAGGAGCGTGTCGCCGGTTTCGAAGCGGGCCTCGGGCAGGAGCGTGCCCCCCGTCGTGGTTAGCAGCACCAGACGTCCGGTCAGCGCCGCCGCGAACGCCGTCCAATCCGCATGGCGCGTGACAATGGCGATCTCGGCATAGTCCATCCCGGCGCGCTTCAGCGCCTTGTCGCCCCATGGGAAGCCGCAAGGCTCGATCACGTCGAGCGGCACGCCAAGGCATGCGGCCAGCCGCATCGCGGCGCCGACATTTCCGGCCTGATCGGGCTGATAGAGAGCGAGGCGCATCCGTCCGCTTTAGCGCCCTAACGCAGCGTTCGAAATCATTGTGCGCACACCGTGAGGGCGACGACATGCTGGTGCCGCATGTCGGTTGCCATGCTTCGTCGCGACCGATAGCGTCGCTAACGGGAGGGGGATGAGCGCATGTTCCGTTCCGCTGAAACCAAGCGATCCATCGGCGAGGCGCTGTGCCGATGCACGCTTCTCGTGCTTTCCGTGGTGGCCTTGGCCGCCTGTGCGAGGTACGTTGAGACGCCTTCCGATGACGTCCGGCAGCCGCCGGCCCGCTACCTTTTTGCATGGACCGGCGACGAGGACCGGGCGGACAGCGACTTCCGCGGTCATCGATCTCGCTCGGGACGGGGATCGCTACGGCACCATCGTCGCCACAGCGCCGGTCGGCGAAAGAGGGCTGTGGCCACATCATACCGAGCACGAGCTCGGCGCGAGCAGGATGCTTTTCGCGAATGGCTTCTCGTCCAACCGCACCTTGTTATTCGATCTTCGCGATTCACTGCGTCCGCGGGTGGTCGAGCGTTTCAATGGCGTTGCGGGCCTGAGCTTTCTGCACAGCTTCGCGCGGCTTCCGAACGGTCATGTGATCGCGACGTTCCAGGCGCATGGCCCCAACAATGTCAGGCCCGGCGGCCTCGCGGAACTTGACGAAACGGGCCGGGTCGTGCGGTCGCGATCCGCCGCCGATCCGGCCGCGGACCAGATGACCTTGCGGCCCTACAGCCTCGCGGTGGTGCCGTCGCTCGACCGGGTCGTGGTCGCGCTGACCTACATGCCCATTCCCTCGTGGCACCCGCTCCGCCCGTCCATCGCGCATGACCACGCCGGCAATCAGGTGCAGGTGTACAGGCTGTCCGACCTTTCGCTGATCAAGACAATCAGGCTCCCGACGAGCGACGCACCGATTGAGCCGCGCGTGCTGCCGGATGGCCGCACGGTGCTCGTGGCCACGGTCGCGTGCCGCCTCTATCGTCTCACCGGACTGGAAAGCAGTGATCCGCAGCTAGAGCTGATCCACCAAGAGCTGCCGAGGGGATGTGCGATGCCCGTGGTGGTGGGCAATTATTGGGTCCAGGCCCATGCCGCCGATCATCGCGTCTTTTCGCTGGACATCCGTGATCTCAACAATGTTCGCCGGGTCTCTTCGGTTTCGTTCGATGAACAGCAGCGCCCGCACTGGCTCGCGATTGACGGCTCGCGCATCGTCGTCGTTAACGAGCCCAGCCCATCGGCCGAGCGGCGCATGTGGATGCTGCAGGTGGATCGCGCGACCGGGCAACTCGCGCTCGATCGCGACTTTCGCGACGCGGGCTCGAGCCGGCCGGGAATTGCGTTCAATCGTCCCGGGTGGCCACACGGCACGACCGGGACCGCAATCCCGCATGGCACCGTCTTCGGACGGTAGCCCAACGGAATGACGACGGCACAATATATATCGCCACCACACTGCGCCTTTGACGCGGGGACACGCAATAGCATGTCCCCGCGCGACCATCGCCACGCCTGGAATCGCTGCGCGCAGATCACAAAGCCAGCGCGCGCGCCTGCATGGGCGCATCAAAATCGCTGTTGGCAAAAGCGCGCGCCCGCGTCTATCAGGCGCGCGGACCGCGAAGGCCGCCTGGCCGAGCATGGGGGCGCTCCGTGGCGCGGTCCGGACGAACAGGTTCGAAGGGCATTATGGCTGCGTTGGAAGTGAATGAGGGCAATGCCTCTCTTGACGGCGCCAATAACGATGGGGGCGTGCGCCGTCGCGATTTCATCAACATCGCGGCGGTGAGCTTCGCCGGGGTCGGCGGCGCGGCTTTGGTTTTCCCGCTGGTCAATCAGATGAACCCGTCGGCCGACGTGCTCGCGCTCGCCCAGATCGATGTCGACGTTTCCGCGATCCAGCCGGGCCAGGCGATCAAGACGAGCTGGCGGCGCCAGCCCATCTTCATCCGCAATCTCACTCCCGCCGAGCAGCAGGCGGCGAACGCGGTCGATGCTTCGGGCCTGCGCGATCCTCAGACCCTCGCCGAGCGGACCAAGGAAGGCCATGCCAATTGGCTGATCACGTTGGGCGTGTGCACCCATCTGGGCTGCGTGCCGCTGGGCGCGGCCGAGGGAGAGAACAAAGGCGAATATGGCGGCTATTTCTGCCCGTGCCACGGCTCGCATTACGACACCGCCGCACGCATCCGCAAAGGGCCGGCGCCGCGCAATCTCGAAGTGCCGGAATATGAATTCACTAGCCCCACCGCGGTTCGGATCGGCTGAGGAACCTGACGAATGAGCTTCCCCTGGGCCAATCAATACGCGCCGACCAATCCATTCATGCGCTGGCTGGACGAGCGCCTGCCGCTGCCGCGGCTCGCCTATAACAGCGTCGGCGGCGGCTATCCGGTGCCGCGCAACCTCAATTATTTCTGGAATTTCGGCGTCCTCGCCGGTCTCGCTCTGGTGATCCAGATCGTCACCGGCATCGTGCTGGCGATGCATTATAACGCTAATGCCGATACAGCCTTCCAGTCGGTCGAGCATATCATGCGCGACGTCAACCAAGGCTGGTTCCTGCGCTATCTGCACGCTAACGGCGCCAGTTTTTTCTTCATCGTCACCTATCTGCACATCTTCCGCGGCCTCTATTATGGCTCATACAAGGCGCCGCGCGAGATGGTGTGGATGCTGGGCCTCGTCATCTTCCTGCTGATGATGGCGACGGCGTTTATGGGCTATGTGCTTCCTTGGGGCCAGATGAGCTTCTGGGCGGCCAAGGTGATCACCGGCCTGTTCGGCGCGATTCCCCTGATCGGCGAGCCGATCCAGACCTGGCTGCTCGGCGGCTATGCCCCCGATCAGGCGACCCTGACCCGCTTCTTCTCGCTCCATTATCTGCTGCCTTTCGTGATCGCCGGCGTGATCATCCTGCACATCTGGGCGCTGCACATTCCGGGCTCGGGCAATCCGACCGGGGTAGACGTGAAGGGGCCGCAGGATACCGTGCCCTTCCATCCTTATTATACCGCCAAGGACGGCTTTGGGGCTGGCGTGGCGATGATCGGCCTGGCCATCCTCGTTTTCTTCATGCCGAACTATCTCGGCCATGCCGACAATTACATCCCGGCCAACCCACTCTCGACGCCGGCGCATATCGTCCCCGACTGGTATTTCTGGCCGTTCTACGCGATTCTGCGCGCCTTCACGGTGGACTTCATTCTGGAGGCCAAATTGTGGGGCGTACTGGCGATGTTCTCCTCGATCCTTTTGCTCTTCTTCCTGCCCTGGCTCGATAAATCGCCGGTGCGCTCAGGCAATTACCGGCCGAAATTCCGCATCTTCTTCTGGATCCTGGTCGCCGACATTTTCGTGCTCGGCTATATGGGCGGGCTGCCGGCGGAAGAGCCTTATGTGATGATCAGCCAGATCGCGACCATGTATTATTTCGCGCACTTCCTGATCATCCTGCCGCTCCTTTCGATGGTCGAGAAGACCAGGCCGCTGCCCAATTCCATCTCCGAAAGCGTGTTGCACGGCGAAGCCGCCGAAGCCGCGCCGATCGGCGTCCCGGCGGGCCCCGCCGCGACCGCGACCGCCTAAAGGATTTAGAGAACGATGGTCCGCATCCTCGGCTTTCTCGTCGGCCTCGGCTTTGTCGGCGTCGCCGCATGGTCCCTGCTCTGGGGCGTTATCGCCGTCTCGAGCGACGGACTGCCGCATACGGTGGAGCATGAGTTCCACCAGCATCCGCGCGACATCTCGTTCAGTTTCGATGGGCCGCTGGGCCGCTTCGACCGCCAGCAATTGCAGCGCGGCTTCCAGGTCTATCGCGACGTCTGCGCGAGCTGCCACTCCTTAAGCCTCGTCTCGTTCCGCAACCTGCACGACCTCGGCTATAGCGAGGCCGAGGTGCGGGCGATCGCCGCGCAATGGCCGATCCCGACTCCGTCGATCAACCCGCAGACGGGCGAAGTCGCGACCCGCCCTTCGATCCCGGCGGACCGCATTCCCAGTCCCCACGCCAATGAGGTCGCGCGCAGCCTCGCCAACAATCCGCCGGATCTGTCGCTGATCACCAAGGCGCGCCATGGCGGGCCGGCCTATATCGCGTCGCTCCTCACCGGCTACACGGATGCGGCGACCTATCGCAATCACGATGGCGAGGCGCTTCCCGCCGAAAATCGGCCGGGCACAGGGCTTTATTTCAATCCCTATTTCGCCAACCTCAACCTCGCCATGCCGCCGCCGCTGACTGCCGACGGCCAGGTCACTTATGCCGACGGCACGGCGGCGACGCGCGAGCAGATGGCGACCGATGTCTCGGCTTTCTTGCATTGGGCGGCCGAGCCGAACCTAGAGCGCCGTCATGCCGCAGGCCTCTGGGTGCTGGGCTTCCTGCTGTTCGCGACCGTGCTCGCATATATGGCCTATCAGAACGTCTGGCGCAGCGCGAAGCGCCAGGTCCGCGCCATCGGTCCGCTCGATCCGGAAAATATGGCGCGCCGCGAAGAGGCCAAGAGCGACGCCGGCGTAGCGGGCTAGACGGCCGCCGTTAGCAGCCGGGAACCGAGTCAAGCGGCTGAGCGTTAACGCTTTTCCAGCGTTTCTGCTCGGGAGCCGATGTCATGCGTATCCGGTCCGCCGCCGCTTTCCTCGCCGCCGCCTTGTCGCTCTCGGCCTGCTCGTCTTATGGCGATTATGGCTATGGCGGCGTCGCCGTGGGCTACGGCGCTTCCTATTATGACGAAGATTATTACGGAAGCTACGCCTCCAACCCCTATTGGGGCTGGTATGACGGCTATTATTATCCGGGCAGCGGCTATTACGTCTACGACCGCTACCGTCGTCCGGTGCGCTGGAACGACCGCTATCGCGACTATTGGCAGGGCCGCCAGGCCTACTGGCGTGGCCGCGGTCTCGACCGCGAGGACCGGCGCGAGCTGCGCGACAACTGGCGCGATTTCCGGCAGGATCGCCGGGTCGACAATCGCGGCTTTCGTCAGGAGCGCCGGGAGGACCGCGCCGCCTTTCGTTCGGGCCAGGTGACGCGCGACCAGTTCCGCGCCGACCGGCGTGTCGATCGCCGCGCCTATCGCCAGGAATATCGCCGCGACGTGCGGGAGCTCAGGCGCGAAAACCGCCGCGACCGCCGCAATTAGGGGCAGTGCCTTAGGGACTGTCCCTCAGGGGCTGGTCATTCTTTCGGGCGGCGGCGCATGAGGACGATCGAGGTGAAGCGCATCACCGCGACACCATCCTGATTGCTCACCGTCACGTTCGATCTGAACGAGCCGAGCTCCGGCTTCGAGCGCGAGGGCGTGACCTCGACGATCTCGGTGGCGACGCTGAGCGTATCGCCCGGATAGACCGGCTTCAGCCAGCGCAACTCGTCCACGCCGGGCGAGCCCAGCCCGGCCTGCGGATCCTGCCCCAGATGCTCGACCAGCATCGCCATGGTCATCGCGGCGGTATGCCAGCCGCTGGCCGCGAGCCGACCGAAATGGGTCCGTGCCGCCGCCTCGTCGGAAAGGTGGAAGGGCTGCGGATCATATTTCCGCGCGAACTCCAGCACTTCCTCGCGCGTCACCTCATAGGCGCCGAACGAGGCCGTCATGCCGACCGAGAGATCTTCGAGATACTTCATCGCCAGGGCTCCGCTTCGACTTCGGCCGGGAGCGCATCCGGCTCTGGGCAAACTGGCGGAGAGGGAGGGATTCGAACCCTCGGAACCCTTGCGGGCTCAACGGTTTTCGAGACCGCCCCGATCGACCACTCCGGCACCTCTCCGCGTGCGGCGTGGCCCGTTTCCGGGGCGCCTGGTCCGTTAGAGCGGCGCGCTCTAGCCCAAGGCACCGGACTTGCCAATGGCCTTGCTTGCCGAGGCCCATGCGAAAGCCTACATGAGTGACATGACCGGCTCCGATGAGATCACCTTCGGCGAAGACGGACGGGTCGCCCCGCCCATCTCCCATGCGCGTTTTACGATAGGGGAGGTCGTGCGCCACCGCATGTTCGATTTCCGCGGCGTGATCTTCGACGTCGATCCCGTCTTCGCCAATAGCGAGGAATGGTATGAGGCGATCCCGGAGAATATCCGGCCGTCGAAGGACCAGCCTTTCTATCATCTGCTCGCCGAAAATTCGGACTCGAGCTACGTCGCTTATGTCAGCCAGCAGAATCTGCTTCCCGACATGGAAGGCGACCCTATCGACCACCCGGCGATCGCCGATCTCTTCGAAGGCTTTGTCGAGGGGCGCTATCGGCTTCGCCCGGAGCGCCGCCACTGAGCCTTCGCTCGGTTGACAGCCGCGCGCCCTCTCTGTAGCAGCCGCCCTTTCCGCGCGGGGCTTCGCTTCGCGCGGGCCTCATAATCGAAGTCATTGGATAGCCCATGTTCGCAATCGTGCGCACGGGCGGCAAGCAATATCGCGTCGCCGCCGGAGACAAGATCGTCGTCGAGAAACTGGCCGGAGAGGCTGGCGACAGCGTCACCTTGAGTGACGTGCTGTTCGCGGGCGACGGCGGAGAATCGAAATCGACGGATGGCCTCACCGTGGCGGCCGAGATCGTCGCTCAGGCGAAGGCCGACAAGGTCACTGTCTTCAAGAAGAGGCGCCGTCACAATTATCGCCGCAAGCGCGGTCATCGCCAGCAGCACACGATCCTGAAGATCGTCGCCATCGGCGCGCAGAAGGCCGAGAAGAAGGCGAAGCCCGAGGCCGCGCCGGCCGAGGACAAGCCGGTCAAGGCCGCCAAGCCGAAGGCGGAAGCGCCCGCCAAGAGCGCCGCCGAGGTGCCGGCCGCAGCGAAGGCCGAGGCGCCGAAGAAGGCGGCCGCGACCAAGGCTGCGCCCGCCAAGGCGGCTGCGACCAAGGCCGCGCCGGCCAAGAAGGCCTCGACCAAGACCGCGCCGGCCAAGAAGGCCTCGACCAAAAAGCCCGCTGCTGATAAGCAAGCATAAACCATATCCGAATTAGGTAGTTCGCCATGGCACATAAGAAAGCAGGCGGCTCGTCTCGTAACGGCCGCGATTCACACTCCAAGCGCCTCGGCGTGAAGAAGTTCGGTGGCGAGCGCGTCATCGGCGGCAACATCATCGTGCGTCAGCGCGGCACCAAATATTATGCGGGTTCCGGCGTCGGCATGGGCAGGGACCATACCCTGTTCGCGCTTACCGCCGGCACCGTCGCGTTTCGCGACGGCAAGCTGGGGCGCAAGTTCGTCTGCGTCGATATGCCGATTACCAGCGCGGCAGAATAGGAACGGTCAAGGAAAGGCCGTTCCGGGAGGAGCGGCCCAAGGTTCTCAAGGCAGGACCAAGTGAGGGAGGGGCCGCCGCCTCTCCCTTTTGTTTTGTCTCCCTCACGCCAACATGTCGCCGGCACGTAACCCGAAGGGGCCAAGCGCGCGGCGAGAGCGAAGGGAAGACGAAGATGTTCGCGCGGACCGAAAGATTGTTGCTCAGGCCCGGCTGGCGGGAGGACGCACCCGCGCTCCTCGCCGCGATCGCCGACGAGCGCATCGTCTGCAACCTGGCGCAGGCGCCCTGGCCCTATGGCCTGAGCGACGCGGAAACCTTCCTCACCCGCGAGCGCAAGCCGCACGAGCCTTCGTGCCTGATCTTCCTGCGCAGCGATGGCGCGCCGCAACTGATCGGCGGGATCGGCTTCGGCCGGATGCCCGGAAGCACCGAGCGCGAGTTCGGCTATTGGCTGGCGCGGCCTTATTGGGGGCGGGGGTTCGCCACCGAGGCGGGCTGTGCGCTGATCGCCAATGCGCGGGAATCGCTGCGCCTAAGGCGGCTGGTGGCCGGGCATTTCCTCGACAATCCCGCCTCCGGACGGGTGCTGGCGAAGCTCGGCTTCCGGCCGACCGGGGTGACGCGGCTACGCTGGAGCGCAGGGCGACGGGCGGAGGCGCCCTGCCGCGAGTTCGCGCTGGACCTGACCGCGGCCGAAGGAGCCTGCCCGGAGCCTTGCTCGATGGCGGCCTGAACGGATGTTGCGCGCCCTCGGCCTTCGGGACTTGCGTCCTGGCCGGGGGTGACGCGACCTCTAGACGGGCGCGGGAGCACCGAGCGCGGGCGCGCGGCTCTCGGCGGTTTCGATCAGGGCGCGGTCGTCATGATTCCAGGGGTGGAAGCGCGGCAGGAAGAAGGCGAGCCAGGCACCGAAAATCTTGCGCAGCATGCCGGGCCGCACCCAGGCGAACCAGAACATCCGTGCCCAGGCCTTTGGGCCCGTGATCCCGTCCTGCCGCAGCAACTCCAGCGTGCCCCTCGTCCGGTCGACGATGAAGTTGCGGGTCACGAACAGCATCACCTTCGCCTTGACCTTCCAGCGCAGGCGGCGCGGCCAGGCCTTCGTCGCGTGCAGCCAGGTGTCATAAGCGACGCCCTTATGCTCGATCTCCTCGATCGCGTGCCAGCGCCATAAAGCGGCGCTCTCCGGATCGGCTCGTCCCAGATGGCGCGGATTGCTGAGCAGCTGATTGGCGAGGATGGCGGTGAAATGTTCCAGGCACATCGTCGCCGCGAGGCTGACGATGGGCGGCTTGGCGCGGGTGACGGCGAGGCGCTGATCGACCCGCGCCTCGAGCGCCGCGAGGTCGTAGCCGGCCTCCAGCGCGCGCTTGTTGAACTGCACATGCTCGCGGCTGTGCATCACTTCCTGGGTGGTAAAGGCCTTGATTTCGGCGGCAAGTTTCGGCGGCGCGCCTTCGCGGAACAGCCGCACCGCCTCGACGAAGAACCCCTCGCCCTTCGGGAAGGTCGCGGAAAGCGCGTTGTAGAAGGCAGTGGCGACGGGATCGCCGCCCATCCACCAGCGCTCCTGCGTGGCGCCCCGGCCGAAGCGGCGGTCGCGCGGCGTGATCGTCAAGTCGGCGGGTGTCACGTCGCGAGTCATGCGCTAAGCTCCCTTTGGAAGTGGATTAGCCAATACTTACAAATGTGTCAATAAAGCGCGAGCGCCTGTCGCCCGAGGAGAGCCGCGGGGCAGCGTTGGAAGCGGCGCGACGCCTGCTGATCGAGAATGGCCCGCAAGCGGTGACGTTGAAGGCGGTCGCGGCGGCGATCGGCAAGAGCCACGCCAATCTGCTTCACCATTTCGGATCGGCGGCGGGGCTGCAGTCGGCGCTCGCCGCGATGATCAGCGAGAGCGTCTGCACCGGGATTGCCGAGGCGGTGCAGCGCAGCCGCAAGGGCGAGGCCGATCCGATCGAGATCGTCGATCGCACCTTCGACGCCTTCGGCAAGGAAGGGGCGGGGGCTCTCGCCGCCTGGATGATACTGTCGGGCAATCGCGACGCGCTCAATCCCATCCTCGATTCGATCCGCGGCCTCGTGAAGGAGCTGGCGGTCAGCCATGAGGGCCATCATGTCCCCGAAAGCACCTTGTGGCTGGTGCTCGCGGCGCTTGGGGATTCGCTGCTCGGCAGCGCGATCACGGATGCGCTCGGCCTGCCCCGCAATGCCGCCCGCACGCTGGCCGCGGTGTCGCTGAGGGCGCAAATTGCGGCTCATCATCCTGAGGCGCAGCGAAGCAAGGGAGCGAAGCCATGATCAGCGGCGCGCATGTCATGATCTTCACGCAGGACGAGGCCGCCGACCGCGCCTTCCTGTGCGACGTGCTCGAAAATCCCCAGCATCGATTCGGGCGGTCGGCTGGCTGATCTTCAAGCTGCCGCCGGCGGAGCTGGGCGTCCATTCCGGCGACAACGGCTTTCACCAGATCTATTTCATTTGCGACGATGCCGACGGCTTCGTCGCGACGATGCAGGCGAAGGGAGTCGAAACGGTGCCGATCTCGCAGGAGAGCTGGGGCCGCAGCACAGGCGTCAAACTGCCCGGCGGCGGCACTCTGGGCGTCTACGAAGCTCATCATGCTCGGCCCTGAAGTCGATGTCTGAAACGTTGCATTTTGCAACGACGATCCGGTTGACAGTCACCTGCACCTTTCCTATTTGCCCCTCATCCCGTTAATCGGTCCTCCGGCCGCGCAGCCTTGCGCGTGTCGGCTATGCCTGTTTCACGGGATGAGTAGGCCGCCCTGTCCCCCGGACAGGGCTGCGCAGTGCCCAGCACTGCGCACCTGCTCATCGAAGCGCTGAGATGGGCTGCCGCCAAGCGGCCCGTGGAGCAGGAGAGAGAATTTGGCTCGTATTGCCGGGGTAAACATCCCCACCAACAAGCGCGTCGAGATCGCGCTGACCTATATTCATGGAATCGGCCGCACCAAGGCCAAGCAGATTGCCGACAAGCTGGGCATTCCAAGCGAGCGGCGCATCCAGGACCTGACCGACCAGGAAGTCCTGCACATCCGCGAGACGATCGACGCCGATCACATGGTCGAAGGCGACCTTCGCCGCGAGACG
>Ga0136633_1000115_pt1 | contig 56540 bp, 55 predicted proteins | sample AntDrymeUQ832206_2_FD_105494 | JGI IMG/M metagenome (GOLD analysis project Ga0136633, IMG submission 105494) | Polar desert sand microbial communities from Dry Valleys, Antarctica - metaG UQ83 (22.06) | ecosystem: Environmental > Terrestrial > Soil > Desert | place: Antarctica: Dry Valley... | reverse complement strand
GCGCTCGAGGAGCCGCTGCGCCAGATCGCGCACAACGCCGGCCTCGAGGGCTCGGTCGTCATCAACGACGTCCGCAAGGCCAAGAAGGGCTGGGGCCTGAACGCCGCCACGAACGAGATCGAGGATCTCGTCGCGGCCGGCGTCATCGATCCCGCGATGGTCACGCGCTCGGCGCTGCAGAACGCAGCCTCGATCGCGAAGAACATCCTCACCACGGAGGCCATCGTCTGTGAGATCGAGGGCAAGGAGATGACCATGGGCGGCATGGGCGGCGACGGCGGCATGGGCGGCATGGGCGGCATGATGTAGGAGGCCTTCGCCTCTGCAGGACTGATCGAAGGGCCCGGCACCCGCCGGGCCCTTCGACGTTGTGGGGCCGGGCGTCTAGATTGCGCCGCGTGTCCGACGCCGACCTGATGCAGCGGCCCGCCGGCGAGCTCGCGGCGCTCGTGCGCGGCGGCGAGCTGTCGGCGCTGGAGCTCGTGGAGGCGTCGCTGCGGCGCATCGACGCGCTCGAGCCGCAGGTCAACGCCTTCGTGGACGTCGACCGGGAGGGAGCGCGCGCCGCTGCTGCCGCGATCGCGGCCGGCGACGAGCGGCCGTTCGCCGGCGTGCCGGTCGCGATCAAGAACAACCGCGCCGTCGCGGGGCTGCGCCTGACGTGCGGCGCCGCGCTGCTCGGCGACGGCGTCGCTCGCCATGACCACAACGTCACGCGCCGCCTGCGCGGCGCGGGGTTCGTCGTCGTCGGGACGACGAGCTTGCCGGAGTGGGGCATCCTGCCGGTCACCGAGCCGCGGCGCTTCGGCCCGACCCGCAACCCGTGGGACCTCGAGCGCACGCCCGGCGGATCATCGGGCGGCTCGGCGGCCGCCGTCGCCGCCGGCATGGTGCCGCTCGCGCACGGCAACGACGGCGGCGGCTCGCTGCGCATCCCCGCCGCCTGCTGCGGCCTCGTCGGCCTGAAGCCTCAGCGCGGTCGCGTGTCGCAGGCGCCCGATGCCGGGGAGCACTTCTTGGTCGTCGACGGCGTGCTGACGCGCTCGGTGCGCGAGACGGCACTGCTGCTCGACGTGCTGGCGGGCCCCGAGCCCGGGGACGCGTCGTGGGCGCCGGCGCCGCCGGAGCCATTCGCCGCGACCGCGGCCCGCGAGCCGGGGCGGCTGCGGATCGGCGTGACGACGCTGATGCCGCTGCTCGAGGCGCAGCTCGACGCGCAGTGCGAGCGCGCCGCGCACGACGCCGGCGCGCTGCTTGCGAGCCTCGGCCACGAGGTCGAGGAGGTGCTGCCGCCGTGGCAGCAGCCGGGCCTGCTGGATCTGTTCGCCCAGGCGTTCGGGCCCGCCGTCTGCTCGTCGATCGCCGCGGCGGCGCTGGCGTCCGGGCGCGAGCCCGCAGAGCGGGACATGGAGGGGCTGAGCTGGGCCCTGTGGCAGACCTCGCGCGGCGTCGACGCGGTGCAGGCCGAGCTCGCGCGCTACCGGCTGCAGGCCTTCGCCCGCGCGGTCACGACGTGGTCGGCGCCCTACGACGCGCTGCTGACGCCGGCGCTCGCCCAGGCGCCGCTTCCGATCGGTGCGCTCGATGCCGACGGGCCGGACCCACTGGAGACGTTCGAGCGCTCCGGGCACTTCACGCCGTACACCGCGATCAACAACGTCACGGGGTCGCCGGCGATCTCACTGCCGCTGTTCGAGCGCGACAACGGCCTGCCGCTGGGCGTGCAGCTCATCGGCCGGCCGACTGGAGAGGGCGCGCTGCTCGCGCTCGCGGCGCAGCTCGAGGCGGCCGCGCCGTGGACCGGGCGCCGCCCGGCGCTCGCGAACTAGGGCGAGCCGGCGGGGGGCACGCCGAGCACCGCGGCGATCGGGCGCGGCGTGACGCCCAGCCTCTCGGCGTCGGCGACGCCGCCGGCGGCGATCAGCGACACCTGCAGCAGCTCGGCCTCGTCCCACGTCGCCGGAGCACGCGACTTCATCAGGGTCTCGCCGGCGCCCAGCGCGCGACACACGATCCCCTGCGGCACGCTCACGATCGGGCGGGGGCGGCCGGCGGCACGCAGCACGAGCTCGACGAGCTCGCGGTGCGAGAGCGTCTGCGGCCCGGCGAGCTCGTAGCGCTCGCCGCCGCCGGACGCCTGCCCCGCGTCGAGCAGCGCGAGCCGGCGCATCACGCAGTCGGCGACGTCCTCAGCCCAGATCGGCTGGCTGAGCGCCTCGCCGCGACCGCTGATCGGCATCGCCGGCAGGACCATCGCCATGCGGGCGAGCAGCGTCGTCAGCCGGTCGCCGGGGGCGTAGACGAGCGACGGGGCGAACACCGTGTGGTCCACATCGGATGCGAGCACGGCGCGCTCGGCGAGCGCCTTGGCGCGCAGCACGCGCGTGCGGTCGTGGCTCGTCGCCCCGAGCGAGCTGAAGAACACGAAGTGCTCGACCCCCGCTCGCTCGGCGGCCTGGACCATGCGCCAGGTCGCGATCCCGTTGAGCTCCTCGATCGAGCCGGCGTGCTGGTCGCGGATCGACGCCGCCAGGTGCACGACGGTGCGCACGCCGCGCAGCGCGTTGCGAAACGACGGCGGATCGGCGAGGTCGCCGAGTGCGATCTGGACGCGCACGCGCTCGGATCCGAGCTGCCTCGGATTGCGCACGAGGCAGCGAATGGGCTCGCCGGCGGCCGTCAGGCGGCGCAGCAGCGGACTGCCGACGAGTCCCGTAGCACCGGTCAGCAGGAGCACACCGGGATACTCTATGTCCGGCCGCCCCATGTCTCGTCCACAAGCGAAGGAACCCTCTTTCATGGCCTACGTCATCGCGGAGCCCTGCATCGGCACGAAGGACAACTCGTGTGTCGAGGTGTGCCCCGTCGACTGCATCCACCCCACCACCGACGAGCCCGACTACGACAAGGTCGAGATGCTCTACATCGACCCCGAGGAGTGCATTGACTGCGACGCGTGCGTCGAGGCCTGCCCGGTCGACGCGTGCTTCGCCGAGGACCAGCTTCCGGAGGAGTGGTCGCACTACACGAAGATCAACGCCGAGTACTTCTCCAAGCCCGCCTGACGCCGCACCGAGCAATCCCTATAATCCCGATCGACATTTGCCTTAGGTGGGTGCGCGACGTGTTCCCGCCTCTGACGATCGGAGCTCCACGTGCCCGTCCTGGATGACGTTCTCTCTGCCAACGAGGCCTACGCCTCCGACTTCGGTGACAAGGGCGAGCTCGGCATGCCGCCCGCCCGGCGCTTCGCGATCCTGACGTGCATGGACGCGCGCCTGGATCCAGCGAAGTACGCGGGCCTGAGCGAGGGTGACGCTCACGTGATCCGCAACGCGGGCGGCCGCGCGAGCGACGATGCGATCCGCTCGCTCGTGATCTCCTACAAGCTGCTCGGCACGGCCGAGTGGTTTGTCGTGCACCACACGAACTGCGGCATGGAGTTCTTCACGAGCGAGCTCATGGGCGACCTGCTCTCGAGCAGCCTCGAGACGGCCGCGCTCGGCGACGAGGGCTTCCACGACGTCGGCGAGGGCCCCGGCTCGGATGAGGGCAGGAAGATCGACTGGCTGACGATCTCCGATCTGCAGTCCAGCGTCGTCGAGGACGTGGAGAAGATCCGCAACAGCCCGCTGGTGCCGGACGGCATCCCGATCTATGGCTACATCTACGACGTCGCCACCGGGAAGCTCAACGAGGTGTCCGCGGCGACGGAGGCCGGGCGCGCCGCAGACACGGCGGGCAACGCCGGCTAGCAGGATCGCGCGACTCACGCCCAGGGGCGCCGGCAGCCTACGGTGCCCCGGGCGTGCGCGCGGTGGGCTTCAGCCGCTCGACGATCGGCAGGCTGAAGGGCGCCGGGGCCGCTTCCGCCGCAGTGGCGGCGGGTGGCGGAGCAGGCGCGGACGTCGCCATCGGCAGGCTGAAACCCGTCGGCACCGCGGGCGGGGGCGTCCCGAGCACCGGCAGCTCGATCGGCGCCAAGGCGACGATTCCGCGCGCCGTCTGGCGAATCGCCTGCGACGCCGGGTCGTCGGGGTCGGTGAAGACCAGCGGCGTTCCCGCGTCCGCCTGCTCGCGCAGCGGCATCGTCAGCGGCACCTTGCCGAGCAGCGGCACGTCAAGCTCGTCGGCGAGCGCCTGCCCGCCGCCCTCGCCGAAGATCGCGTAGCGCTCGCCCGCGGGCGTCGTGAAGCCGGCCATGTTCTCGACGATGCCGGCGATCTCCAAGCCGACCTTGCCGGCCATCTGCGCGGCGCGGCGGGCGACCTTCTGCGCCGTCGGCTGCGGCGTCGTGACGATCACGAACTTCGCCTGGGGCAGCAGCTGGGCGAGCGTCATCGAGACGTCGCCGGTACCCGGCGGAAGGTCGACGAGCAGGTAGTCGAGCTCCTCCCACGCGACGTCCTCGAGGAATTGCGTCAGCGCCTTGTGCAGCATCGGGCCGCGCCACACGACGGCCGCGTCCTCCTCGACGAAGAAGCCAATCGACATGACCTTCACGCCGTGGGCCTGCACCGGGATGATCTTGCGCTCGGGCGAGACTGGCGGACGCTGGGCGCCGAGGCCGAACATGCGCGGGATGGAGTAACCCCAGACATCGGCGTCGAGGATCCCGACGCTCTTGCCCTCCGCCGTCAGGGCGGCAGCGATGTTGCTCGTCAGCGTCGACTTGCCGACGCCGCCCTTGCCCGAACCGATGCACAGGACGTTGGACACCTGCGCCAGCGCGCCCGCCGGCAGCGAGCCGCGGCCGAGCGTCTTCTGCAGCTTGCCCTTCTCGGCATCCGACAGGACGTCGAAGGCGACGTTGACCTGCGTGACGCCGGCGACCGTGCCGGCCTCGCGTTGCACGGCCTCGACGAAGTGGTTGCGGATCGGGCAGCCCGCGGTCGTCAGCGAGACCATCACGTCGACCACGCCGGCCTCGGAGATCTCGATCGAGCGGACCATCCCGAGCTCGACGATCGACTTGTGCAGCTCCGGGTCGTTGACCCGCTGCAGCGCGGTGAGGATCTCGTCCCTGGTTGCCATCAGACCGTCCAGTGTAGATGGCGCGGTGCGCCGCCCGGCAGCGCCGGCGGACACGCGCTTTCGCGGGTAGTCTCGGCCCATGGGACGGCCGATCGTCGGCATCTACGCGGCCGCCGCGCCGGCCAGCTGGGGGCCGTGGCGCGACCGGCCGTCCGTGCTGGCGCCGGCGGCGCTCGCGACGGCGGTGCGCCAGGCCGGCGCCATCGTCGTGCTGATAGCACCCGATCCGGCGCTCGACAGCCGTGACCTGCTGCGAACGCTCGACGCCCTGATCGTGTCCGACCCCGGCATCGACGCCGTGCAGCTCGCCGCGCTGCTCGATCGCGCCCGGCAGGCCGGGGTGCCGGCACGCGTGCTCGACGGCGCGCGCGTCGACCCCGCCTCGCCGGCCGAGGACTTCGCGCGCGAGATCGCCGGGCTGCTCAGCGAGCCCTGAAACACCGATGCCGCGCTCGGAAGGAGGGCGCGGCATCGGCTGGGTGGGAGAACCCGGGTCCTGGATCTATGGGGGAAGCTGGTCTGCGCAACGGCGCCGCCGCCTGCGGGTTCGCGACCGGCGACGTCGCGGCCCGCGGGGGTGCGGCGATCAGACGATCGCGGAGATGCGCTCCTGCACCGACGTCGACGCCTTCGTCGCGGCGGTGCGCCCGCCCTGCACGGCGTTCTCGACGCGCGCGCCGACGACCTCGACGTTCTTGACGACCGGCTCGGCCCCCTTGATGACCGCGCGAACGTCCTTCTCGACGCGCGTGCGCCGCTCGCGCAGCTCGCGCTCGATGCGCTCGCGGGTCTTCTTGGCGTCGCGCTCGATCGACTTCAGCGCGCTCGTGCCGCGCCGCTCGAAGCGCCGCAGCTCGTTGCGCGTCTTCGTGCGCGTCGAGTAGTTCGTGCGCAGCTCGTCGACGACGTCCATCACGCGGTCGCGCGAGATCAGCGCGGCGCCGACCGGTACGAGCACGGCCTTCTCGGCGATCTCGCCGGCGCGCTCGATCGGGGTCCTGACGATGCTGCGCGCCTCGGCAGCCTGCTTGGCAGCCCGCGTGCGCGTGCGTGTCGCGGTCGCCTTCGTCTTGGCGGCGGTGGCCTTGCGCGCGTCGGCGGCGCGGTTGGCCGAGCGCGTCTCGGCGGCCTTCTTGGCGGCGGTCGAGCGCTGCGTGGCGGTCTTCTTGCGGGTCGCTGCCGCCTTCTGGGCGGTGGTGATCGGATCCTTGGTCTCAGCCATCTTGAAAACCCTCCTCATGAGGTCTCAGCGGGATTGTCTGCCCCACTAAGGATATTAGTTCTAAGCAGTCTGACGACCATACTACCCGAACAGGTGTTTGTAAACCCGCTCCGCCCCGCCGCGCGCGTGGCACCCGGGTCTCGCTATCCGGGACGCAAGTGCCACGGCTCACCTGGCGGCGGGCGAGCCGGCTGCGTGTGGCAGCTGTGCTGCTCTATGCGCGGCATAGGTGCCACGCGCCCCTGCCGGTGGCGGGTGCCCAGTGCTTGCGCCAGCCACGCGCGGCGCGCCCTCCGAGCAAAGTCCGCCTACTTGACGAGCGCCCGCACCCCGGTGCGGCGCATCCACGCATCCGGATCGTGCAGCTCGGCGAACGACGGCAGCTGCTCGGGAGCGTCGAAGACGCGATGCAGCCCCTCGGACCCCGCCGCTGCGGCGACCGCGTCGCAGAAGCGCTTGCCGTCCTCGTACTGGCGCATCTTCGCGTCCAGGCCGATCAGGCGCTCGAGCAGGGCGAGCAGCGGCGGGCGCTCGCTGCGTCGGCGGTCCAGCGCCTCGCGAAGGCTTGCCAGCGACGGCAGCGCCTCGGCGCCGACGACGTCCATGACGTGCTCGGCGTGGCCCTCGATGACGCCCATGACGCCCTGCACGCGCTCGAGCAGCTCACGCCGCCGAGCGCCGCCGAGCGCCGCAACGAGCCCGCCGCTGCGCACCGCGCCGACCATCTCGCGGACGTCGTCGAGGGCGGGCATGCGCAGCAGCGCGCTCGCGTCGACCTTCAGCTCCAGCGAGTCCAGCAGCTCGCCGAGCAGGCTCGCGAGGTGCTCGCGCAGCCACGGCACCGCCGTGAACTGGACGGCGTGGGTGACCTCGTGAAAAGCGATCCACTTCAACAGCTCCTCGGCGTCGGCCTCGAGCTTCAGCGCCGACGCCGCGATGTTCGGCTCCACGAACAGCAGCCTCGCCGTCGACTTCGGATCGGTGATGACGAACTCGTACTGGCCGAGCACGCGCTGCGACAGATAGCCCGTGAGCGCACCGGCCTCGGCCGACAGCAGGGCGCTCGCGGCCGTCCGCGCGGGGCCGCGCAACGCGCCCGCGATGGCGCCCGAGCCCGACGGCGAAGCGAGCTTCTCGGCGAGCGGGTCGAGGATCGCGCCCATCGACGCGACATTGGCCGCGATCCAGGCCGAGCGCTCGACGCGCTCGGGCAGTGGCAGCGGCGTCGCGGGCGTCAGCCCCGTGTAGGTGACGACGCGCAGTTGCGCGTCGGTGCAGATGGCGACGAGGTCGCCGGGGAGCCTTGGCGGCGGCGTGTCGCCGGGCTTGGGCCTCCCGCGGGAGACGGCGTTGGCGATCCGCTGGGTCAGTGCACGATCGAGCATGCCCTCCATCATGGCGAACCGGCAAGCTCGGCCCGTCGGGCCCTTCCGCGGCCGGTCCGCCGGCCGGGGGCCTTGCACGCACCAAGGGCGCCAATCTCCTGATCCAGGAGGTATCAGCCTGCGTTAGTCATCCTGAGCCCGCACAGCTATGACCGCCCGCAGTCCGGCCAGACGTTGCGGCGCGACGGCTGGCTGCCCAAGCCAAGAACGACATGACACCGATGACCATGCGTACCACGACAACGGCCGAATCCGCCGACCCGGATCGCAAGCACTCCGAGCCCGGCACGATCGACGAAGCCGAGGTCCCGAGGGGTGGCTGGCGCGACCGATTGCGCTCCAACCCGGTCACTCGCCAGCCCTACCGCATCGCCGTCTTCGTCACCGGACTGCTGTGCATATTCGCCGGTGTCGCGCTGGCCGTCCTGCCCGGGCCGTTGACCATCCCGCCCGTGTTGCTTGGCCTGTGGATCTGGTCCTGGGAGTTTCGCTTTGCCCAGAAGTTGTTCGGGTCCTTCCAGAAGAAGGCACGCGACGCATGGGCGCACGCCAAGCAGCGGCCCGTCGCTTCGGCGCTGATCACGGTCTTCGGAATCGCCGCGGCAGGCATGGCCATGTGGGCGGTCGTCCACTACGAGCTCGGCGCCAAGGCGAAGGACGCGATCGGCCTGTAACCCCGAGGTCCATCCATCGGGCTCGAAGTCCCCGCCCGAGCGCGCCTTCAGGCGACGATCGACACCAGCCGCTCGAGCCCCTCGCGCGTGCGCGCGGCGACGATCGGCGAGTGCGGTTCGAGGTCCAACGGCGCGCCGAGCGGGTCGTCGAAGGCGGGAAAGGCGACCAGGCCGCCGGTCTCGCGCACGATCAGCTGCGCCGCGGCGATGTCGACGGCGCGTGTACGCCACAGCGTCACGAACCCGTCGGCGCGGGTGGCCGCGACCTGGCAGCAGGAGATCGCGATCGCGCCCATCGCGCGCACGCGGTGCACGTGGTCGCTGAGCCCGTTCATCGCCGGTGCCATGTACTGCGGGTCGGAGGACTCGATCGTGATGAGCTCCAGGCGCCCGTCGCTCATGCGCCGCTCCGGCGGCGGCTCGATGATCTGGTGCCCGTCGAGGTAGGCGCCCTCGCCGCGGCGCGCCGTCCACTCCTCGCCGAAGCCGAAGTCATAGACGTAGCCGAAGACGACGTCGGCCATCGTGGGCCCGTCGGCGACGGCGATCGACAGTGCGTAGCTGCGCATCCCGCGCTTGGCGTTCAGGGAGCCGTCGAGCGGGTCGATGACGACGCGCACGTCCTCGCCGCCGTAGTCGACGACGCCGCGCTCCTCGCTGATCGCCTGAAAGCGCGCGCCCGCGTCGTGCATCGCGTCGAGCTGCGCGAAGACCGCGTCCTCGGCCTGCTGGTCGATGACGAGCGTCCTGTCGCCGCCCTCGCCGCGGTCGCCGGTCTCGATGATCCGCTCGCGGCTGGTCGGGTGCTCCAGCAGCACCTCGCGCAGGCCTTGCGCCGCGGTGCGACAGGCCGTCAGCCAGTCGGCCTGCAAGGCGGTGGGACCAGGAAGCATCGGGGGCATACTAGGCGGGTGTACCCGGCCAGCGGTTCCTCCGCAAACGGCGCGCCCGCGCACGCGACGACCGCGCCGTCCTGCGGCGCGCCGGCGAACCTCACCGAGGCGCAGCTGCGCGCGGTCACGCGCCCCGGCGGCCCGGTGCTCGTACTGGGCGCCGCGGGCACCGGCAAGACGACGGTGCTCGTCGCGCGCTTCGCGTGGCTCGTCGCAAACGGCGCGGCGCCCGAGTCGATCCTCGCGCTGAGCCCGTCGAGCTCAGCGGCCGCCGCGCTGCGCCGCAGCGTCGAGGACCTCCTGGACCGCCCCTACGAGGAGCTCGCGGTGCACTCCGTGCGCGAGCTGTGCACCCGCCTGCTGCGCGACGAGACCGCCGAGGCGGGCGTCGACCCGTTCTTCGCGCCCGTCACGCGCGCCGATCGCCTGGCCCTGCTGCTCGACCGCATGGACGACCTGCACCTGCGCCGCCTCGACATCGCCGGCCGGCCGGCGGTGCTGCTGGCGGGCGTCATCGACCGCATCGACCGCCTCAAGGACGAGCTCGTGACGGCCGCCGACTACGCGGCCTGGGCGCAGGCGCTGCCGGCCGGCGACGATGCCGAGCGCGACCGCGCCGCCCGTGAGCAGGAGTTCGCGCAGCTGTACCTCGACCACGACCGCCTGCTCGCCCAAGCGGGCGCGCTGGACGCCGGGGAGCTCGTGCTGCGCGCGATCGAGCTGCTGCGCGAGCGCCCGCACGTCCGCGCGCGCGTCGCCGAGCGCTACCGCCACGTGCTCGTCGACGAGCTCGCCGACCTCGGCTTCGCGCCGGCGCTGCTCGTCGAGCTGCTCGCCGCCGAGCACGAGTCACTGACCGCGGTCGCCGACGACGACCAGGCCGCGCGCCGCCTGCGCGCCGCGGCATGCAAGAACGTGCGCGACTTCCAGCGCGCGCACCCGAGCGCCGAGATCGTGCGCCTGGAGCACTCCCAGCGCTGCCCCCAGATGGTGCTCGACGCCGCACGCGCGGTCGTCGAGCCGATCGCCGACCGCCTCGCCACGCCGGCCGGCGGCGCGCCCGGCGGGACCGTGCGCTTCTGGCGCGCGGCCGACGAGCGCGCCCAGGCGCAGGCCGTCGCGGCCGAGGTCGAGCGGCTGATTCGCGACGGTTGCGAGCCCGAGCGCATCGGCGTGCTCGTACGCTCGCTGCGCGACGAGGGACGCGACGTCGGCGTCGCCTTCGAGGAGCGCGCGATCGGCTTTCGGACGGTCGGCGAGGCCGACTTCTTCGCGCAGACCGAGGTTCGCGACGTGCTCGCCTGGCTGCGCCTGCTGGCCGACCCCAGCGACGCCGGCGCCGTCGTGCGCGCGCTCGGGCGCCCGCCGGTGTCGCTGCGCTCGGTCGACCTCGCGCGCTGCGTGCAGATCGCGCGCCGGCGCAAGCTCGACATGGTGTCCGCGCTGCGCGCCGCGACCGAGTCGCCGCAGCTGCCGCCCGAGGCGCGCGAGCGCATCCACGTCTTTCTGCGCCTCTACCGCGAGTCCGCGAGAACGCTGGACTGCGACCGCCCGGACCTCTTCGTGCACCGGCTGATCGAGCGCCTCGGCCTGCGTCGCCAGCAGGTCTTCAGCGCCCAGGCCGACGTCGTCGAGCGGCTCGTGCACCTCGCGCGCCTGGGCGAGCTGGCGACGTCATACGCGCGCCGCGCGCCGCATGCGACGCCGCGCGACTTCGCCCGCTACGCCGCAGCCGTCGCCGAGACCGAGCTGCGCGACGAGGACGGCGCGCCGCCGCGGGCGGGGGCGGTGCAGGTCATGGCGCTCGACGCCGCGGCGGGGCGTGAGCTCGACTGGGTCTTCGTCCTCGGGCTGGCCTCGGCGCGGATGCCGGGCGCGCGGCTGCGCGCTGCCGAGCCGATCCCGGACGCGCTGCTGAAGGAGTCGCTGGGGCCCGACGACCGCGGGGCGCACGTCGCGTCGATGCGCCGGCTGCTGCACATCGCGATGACGCGCTCCAGGCACGGCCTCGTGCTCGCGTACCCCGCGGCCGCGGCATCGACGGGCGCGCTGCAACCGCCGTCGCCGTTCGCCGAGGAGGCGCGGATCGCCGTCGGCGGGGAGTGGGAGCAGCTCGAGGAGGAGCTGTTCGGCCCGGCGGAAGCGCTGCATGCGACCTTCGGAGCGCTGCGCGACGAGCTGCTCGCCGACGTTCAGCAGGTCGCCAAGGGCCTGGGCGAGCTGCGTCTGGACACCGACCTCGACGTCACCCACGCGGTCGCGCGCTATCTCGAGCTCGTCAAGGTCGCGGCGCTGCTGGAGCGCCCCGCCGGGCAGTCGGTCGCCGAGGCGCTGGGGCCGGTCAACGAACGGCTGGCCGCCTCGGTCACGCCGCTGCAGCGCGAGGTGCTGACGACCTCCACGCTCGACGAGGTGTTGCTCGACGCCGAGCGCGACGATCGTGCCCGCGCGGCCGCCCGCGCGGCGCGCTCGGAGCCGTCGCTGGTCGCGTTCCTGCCGCGCCGCGGCCACGGCCTCGCGCTGTCGGCATCGGACATCGAGACCTACCGCGCGTGTCCGCTGCGCTACAAGTTCGCGCGCGTGCTGCGCGTGCCGCAGGAGCCGACGCTCAACCAGCGCTTCGGAATCCTCGTGCACCAGGTGCTCGAGCGCTACCACCAGGGCGAGGGCGAGTCGCTGCCGGACATGCTGGGGCTGCTCGACGCCGGCTGGCGCCAGCACGGCTTCTCCTCCAGCGAGGAGGAGCAGCAGCTGCGATCCAAGGCGGGCGCTGCGCTGCGCCGCTATCACCAGCGGATCGCCGAGGAGCCGGTGCAGCCCGTCTGGTTTGAGCGCGCGTTCGCCTTTCAGATGGGCCCTCACACCCTGCGCGGCCGCGTCGACCGCGTCGACCTGCTGCCCGGCGGCGGGCACGAGCTGATCGACTACAAGACCGGCCGGCCGCGGTCGGCGGCGGCGCTGAAGGAGGACGTCCAGCTGTCGCTGTACGCCGTCGCCGCGCGCGAGGCGTGGGGCCTGGATGCCAGCGAGCAGTCCTACCTCTACGTCCTCGACGACGAGAAGGTGCGCGTGCCGAGCGACGAGATCGACGCCACCTGGATCGCCGACACCGTCGAGGATGTCGCCGCGGGCATCCTCGCGCAGGACTTTGAGCCAACCCCGTCGCACACCGCGTGCTCGATGTGCGACTTTCGCATCGCCTGCCCGGCGTCTGAGCGCTGAGCGGCCTCCCGGGCTCGGGCTAGCGCTCGGGACCTTGCTGGCGCAGGAAACGCTGAAACTCGCTGGCGATCACGTCGCCGGACGGCAGGTCGCCGGGAGCCAGCGGCGTCGTGTCCTGCTCGGCCGCCTGCTCGAGGCGCTCGACGAAGGCCTGCACCTCGGGGTCGGACTGCACGGCACGCGAGACCTGGCGCTCGTAGTCGCCGGTCGCGTTCTCGAGCTCGGTCGCGTCGACCGACACCGCGACGAGGCTCTCGATCTTGCGCACGAGCGCGAGCGCGGCCTTCGGGTTCGGCGCCGCGGCGACGTAGTGCGGCACGGCCGCCCACAGGCTCGCCGACGGCAGGCCGGCGTCGCAGCAGGCGGTGTGCAGGACGCCGACGATCCCCGTCGGGCCCTCGTACGTCGTCTCGGCCATTGCGAGCTTCTCGACCAGCGCGTCGTCCGAGGCCAGGCCCGTGATCGAGACCGGGTGCGAGTGCGGCACGTCGGCGAGCAGCGCGCCCATCGTGACGACGAGCTGCGTTCCGAGCGCCTCGGCGAGGTCGATGATGTGCTTGCAGAACGAGCCCCAGCGCATCGACGGCTCCGGTCCCTGGACGAGGATCAGGTCGCGCGGCGCGCGCGGGACGCGTGCCGCGAAGATCTCGATGCCCGGCCACGTGATCTCGCGCCGTCCCGCGCCGTCCAGGCTGATCTGCGGCCGCGTGGACTGAAAGTCGTAGAAGTCCTCGGGGTCGATGCGGGCGAAGCGCTCGGCGTTCAGCGACTCGCCGATGAACGTCAGCGCGGCCGACGCGGCGTCGCCGGCGTCGTTCCAGCCGCTGAAGGCGCAGATGATCGCGGGGGCCCGGAGCCTGTCGGGGCGGCTCTCCCAGATCAAGGGCTGCATCCGATTCAAGGTACATCATGGGCCGATGCCGCCAGACAGCACCGTTGCGGGCGAACTTCCGCTGAGCGTCGCCGCATTGCGCGCCGGCGAGGAGGTCGAGGGGGTCTTCGCGTGCACGCGCAAGGACCGCCTCCTGTCGCGCGGCGGGACGCCGTACCTGGCGGTCGAGCTGCGCGACCGCAGCGGCTCCGTGCAGGCGCGCGCCTTTCGCGATGCCGACGTGCTCGCGGGCCGCTTTGAGCGCGGCGACCTCGTGCGCGTCGCCGGCCGCGTCGAGCGCTTTCGCGGCGAGCTGCAGCTTGAGTTACGCACGATCTGTCGCGCGTCGGAGGGCGAGGCCGACCCGGTCGCCTTTCTGCCAGTCGCCTACCGCGACCTCGACGAGCTCGACGGCTTTCTCGAGCACCTCGCGCGCGAGGTCCACGACGTGGGCCTGCGCGCGCTGCTTCACTCGCTGCTCGACGACCCGGCGATGCGCGAGGCCTGGCGCCGCGCGCCGTGCACGCGCAACGGCCACCACGCCTACCTCGGCGGCCTGCTCGAGCACACCGTCGCCGTCGCGACGCTCGCGTTCGAGGCGTGCGCGCTGCATCCGCGGCTGGACTCGGACCTGCTCGTCGCGGCGGCGCTCGTGCACGATCTCGGCAAGACGCGCGAGTTCACCTACGGGGCGCAGATCGGCCTCACCGACGCCGGCCGCCTGCTCGGTCACGTCGAGCTCGGCCTGGCGCTGCTGCGCGACCGCGCGGCGCAGATCCCCGCGCTCGACAACGGCCGCTTCGTCGCGCTCGCACACTGCGTGCTGTGCCACCACGGCCCCGACGCCGCGCCGGGCCGGCGCTTCGGCTCGCCCGAGGCGCTCGCGCTGTATCGGCTCAACGCGCTCGACGCCTCCGTCAAAGAGGCGCTGGAACACGGGCTCGGGCCGCGGCCTGCATCCGGTTAGGGTGAGGCGGTGCGCCGCACCCCTCTGCGCCGGGGTCGGGGCTGCGGTCGCCGCCGAGCAGGGCGCCTGGTGTCGCCGGTCGGCGTGCTCGGCGACGGGCCCCACTCGCAGCGCGACGATCAGCGTTCGGCGCTGACGGGGCGCAGCGCGCGGCGAACGATCTGCGCGGCCACAAACAGGATCAGCAGCGCGAAGCCGACCTCCAGCGCGCGCTGGGGTACGGCGTTGGCCAGCGCGACGCCCGCGATGGCGCCTGCGGCGGCCAGGGCGCCCAGCGTCAGCGCCGTGCGGACGTCGACGTTTGCGTGGCCGTGCTGACGCCACGCGCCGACGAGCGCCACCGGGATGATCGCCAGCAGTGACGTCGCCTCGGCGTCGACCTGCGACAGCCCGAGGAAGATCGTCAGCGCGGGCACGAACAGCGCGCCGCCGCCGACGCCGAGCATGCCGGCGATGACGCCGGCGACGAGCCCGATGAGCATCGCCTCGATCACGCCAGCAGCAGGTCGACGGCGACGATGACGAGCATCGCCGCGAAGATCAGCGAGATCGCGCGCGTCGAGATGCGCTGCTGCAGCTCGGCGCCGGCGATGACGCCGGCAACGGCCGGCAGCCCGATCAGCAGGCCCTCGCGCACGTGGAGGTTGCCGTAGGCGCCGTGCGCCGCCGTCGCGACCGCGGCGATGATCGCGATCGCGGCGAGCGACGTGCCGGCCGCCTCGCGCTCGCCAAAGCTCAGCCACAGCACGAGCAGCGGCACGATCACGATGCCGCCGCCGACGCCGAAGAGCCCGCTGAAGAGGCCCGCGGCCGTTCCGATCGTCGCGAGTTTGAACCACGCGCCGCCGAATCCCGCGGCGGTTCGGCGCGATGGCATGCGCGCCATACTAGAAGTCATGTCCGCCGCCGCCACGCTCGCCGATGCGCTCGCGCCGCTGCGCGCCGATCCGGCGCGCGCGGCGATCCTGCTGGACATCGACGGCACGCTGGCGCCGATCGTCCGCCATGCCGACGACGCCCACGTCCCGGAGCCGACTCGCGCGCAGCTGATCGCGGTCGCCAAGCGCTACGCGGTCGTCGGCTGCATCAGCGGCCGTCAGGCGTCGATCGCGCGCCGGATCGTGTCGCTCGGATCGATCGCCTACGTCGGCAACCACGGCTCCGAGCTGCTGGCGCCGGGCGGCACCGGGGTCGAGATCGACCCCGAGTTCGCCAAGTACGAGGAGCAGGTCAAGCGCTTCGCGCACGAGGCATACACGCCGCAGCTGCAGCGCCTGCGCGTGCGTACGGAGGACAAGCAGGCGATCGCCGCCTATCACTGGCGCGGCGCGCCGGACGAGGATGCGGCCGAGGATGCCGTGCGCGAGATCGCCGAGCGCGCCGAGGCCGAGGGGCTGTTCGTGCACTGGGGCCGCAAGGTGCTCGAGATCCGCCCGCCCGTCGAGATGAGCAAGGGCCGCGGCGTGCGCCGGCTGCTGGGCGGCCGCGATCTTGCCGCCGGCCTGTACGTCGGCGACGACAAGACCGACCTCGACGCCTTCGACGGCCTGCACGCGCTAGTCGCCGACGGCGAGCTCGGCGTCGCCGTCTGCGTCGGCGTGCGCTCCGAGGAGACGCCGGCGGAGCTCGAGCAGGGGTCCGACGTGCTCGTCGACGGGCCGGCCGGCGTGCGCGAGATGCTGACGGCCCTGCTGTAGGCGCCGCGCGATGCGCTTTGTCGACTTTCTGCGCTCGGCCGTCCTGCTGTGCGCGGGCTCGGCGACGGCGCTCGCCGCGGTGACCGTCGTGGCGGCGGGGTCGGCGGAGTCCGGCGACGTGCTCGTGCTCGTCGTCGCCGGGTGGTGGTTCGTGGCCGTCCTGATCGGCGCCTGGCTCGGCCGCGCGGCGCAGACGAACTCGCCGATCGCGCGCCTGCTGGCGAGCGCGAAGTCGACGGCGTCGCTGCCCGAGCAGCAAGCGGGCGCATTGCTGCTCAACCGCATGTGGCCACTGCTGCTGTCGACGCTGCTCGCCCTCGGCCTCGGACTGATCGCGCCGCAGGTGCCAGGTATCGCCACCGGCTTTGCGATCGTCGCCGCGCTCGCCTGGCGCCGCCAGGAGGCGGCCGTGACCGCGATCGAGGAGCGCGACGGCGTCGCCTTCTACGTCGAGCCGACGCCGCCGCTGAAGCCGATCAAGCTCATCCGCGCGCCCGGGTTTCGCCGCGATCTCGTGAGCGTCAACGGCTCGCTGCGCTAAGGCCGAAACCTCGGGGCCGTCTGGCCGTCTAAGACGACACCATGGGCCGATGCCTGCCAGCCGTCCTCGTCGCCTTCGCGGCGATCACCCTGCCCGGCACGGCGCTCGCCGCCCCGTCGAAGTGCCAGCGCCTCGAGGGCCGCGACCTCGCGCCGGCCCGCTCCGCCAAGCTCGTCGAGCGTCCGAACGCCGACGATGGCAAGGACCTGCTCGGCTGCGTGCTGCCGCGCGGACGAGTGCACACGCTCGCCGCCGGCTCCGACCACTACACGACTGTCGAGAGCTACTCGGTCGAGCAGATCGCGGGCCGGGTCGTGCTCGTCGGGTTCTCGCATTCCAGCCAGTACGCGTCGACACGCTCGCTGACCGTCCACCACCTGCGGACCGGGCGCGCCTATCGCGTCACGTCGCAGTGCTCGATGATCGGCGGCGAGGACTGCGCCCCCGGCGGCAGCGGCTCGTCCGCGGCGGCGTTCGTCACAGAGAAGGGTCGGGCGGTCGCGCTCATCCAGCGCGGCAGCGCGGCGACGGTGACGGCCTTCAGCACGCTCGGCACGCCGCGCGCGCTCGAGCACGCGCCGCCCGCGGCGATCCCCGCCGAGTCGCTGCACCTCGCCGGCAACCTCGCCGTTTGGACGACCGCCGGCGTGCCCCGCAGCGCGAGCATCGTACCCGGCTGAGCCTGAGGCAGCTCGTCAGCTCACGAGTCCCACGAGCCCGACGAGCAGCGGCGCCAACACGAGCGCCGGCAGGAAGTTGCCGACCTTGACGTCCTTGAGGTCGAGCAGCTTCAGCGCGAGCCCGATGATCAGCACGCCGCCCGTCGAGGTCATCGCGCTGAGCGCCTCGCCCTGCAGGACGCCGTCGAGCAGGCCGGCGCCGAGCGTCAGCGCGCCCTGCACGACGAGCACCGTGACGGCGGCGAAGGCGACGCCGAAGCCGAGCGTCGAGGCCAGCGCGATCGAGGCGAAGCCGTCGAGCAGCGACTTCGTCGCGAGCGGCTCGAGGTTGCCGCGCAGGCCGTCCTCGAAGGAGCCGATGACCGTCAGCGGCCCGACGCAGAACAGCAGGCTGGCGGTGAAGAACGCCTCGCTGACGGTCGACTGCGAGCGGTCGCCGCGGTCGCGCTGCACGCCCGCCTGGAGGCGGTCGCCGAGCCGGCTCAGGCGCCCTTCGATGTCCAGCGCCTCGCCGATGATGCCACCGAGCAGGACGGCGCCGAGTACGTACAGCGGGCTCGTGTCGCGCCAAGCGAGTGCGAGATCGATCCCGATGACGGCGGTGACGAGCCCGAGCCCGGCGAGCACGCGCTGTTGCAGCCCCGGTGGCAGGCGGCCGCCCATCGCCACGCCGATCGCGGTGCCCGCGAGAACCGCCGCGACGTTGATCAGGGTGCCGGTCATTGCGATCCGGGAGGATGGCAGGGTGGGTGCAGAGACATAGCGGCCGACGTCCTGCTCGTCTCGCTCGGCTCGACCGCCGGGCTGCGCGCCGCCGAGGACGAGCTGCTCGGCGCGCTGCGCCGTGCCGGTGCCAGAATCGAGATCGTCGGCGCGCGCCCGCCGCGCGAGGTGCGCACGCTCGCGCTCACCGATCTCGTCTGGGCGCGCGCCGCACGCGCGGCGGCGCTCGAGGGCATCGCGGCCCACTCGCCGCGCGTCGTCGTCTACTCGACGGTCACGTCGGCGCTGCTGTGGCCGCGCCCGGGCGCGATCCGCTACGACGCTCCGGCCGCGGCGAACCGCCCCGGCCGCCACGGGATCTGGCAGCGCCCGTTCGAGCGCCGCCGGCTCGCGCAGGCCTCGCTGCTGATCCCGCAGGATCCCGGCACGCTCGCCGAGTCGCCGAGCCCACACGCCGACGCCGTCATCGTCCCGATCCCGGTCGAGCCGTCAGGGCCGATCGCCGGCCGCCGCGACATCGCCGCGATCACCTATGCGGCCAACCCCCACAAGAAGGGCCTCGATCGCGTGCTGACGGCGTGGTCGCGCGCCCGCCGCGACGGCGAGGAGCTCGTCGTCGCCGGCGTGGACGCGCGCATCGACGCCCCGGGCGTGCGCGTCGCGGGGCGCCTCGAGCCCATCGAGTACCGCGCCCTGCTGCGGCGCGCGCGGATCTTCGTCTGCGCGCCGCGGCGCGAGGACTACGGGCTCGCGCAGCTCGAGGCGCTCGCCGACGGTTGCGTGCTCGTCACCAACGACGCGCCCGGGCCGTACGCCGCCCTGCCGCTCGCGCGCGCGCTGGACCCGCGGCTGCAGGTCGACGCCGCCGGCGATGGCCTCGCCGCGGCGGTCCGCGTCGCGCTCGACCTGCCGCGCCCCGGCTACGCGGAGCTCGCCGCCGAGGCGATCGCGCCGTTTCGCCGCGCGGCTGTCGACGCCGTCGTGCGCAACGAGCTGCTGGGGCGTCTGCTGGCGTGACCGACGTCCTGCTGGAAACCGAGCGTCTGATGCTCCGCCGCTTCGGAGCGCAGGACGTCGACGCGCTCGTGGAGCTCGACGCCGACCCGCAGGTCATGCGCTTCATCTCGGACGGCGCGCCGACGTCGCGCGCCGAGATCTGCACCGACGTGCTGCCGGGGTTTCTGTCCTACTACGAGGAGTCCCACGGCCACGGCTTCTGGGCCGCGATCGAGCGGTCGAGCGGCGAGTTCGTGGGCTGGTTTCACCTGCGCCCCGGCGCGAACGCTCCGCGCGACGAGCCCGAGCTCGGCTACCGGTTGCGCAGAGCTGCGTGGGGGCGCGGCCTCGCGACCGAGGGCTCGCTTGCGCTGATCGAGCGGGCCTTCACCGAGCTCGGGGCGTCACGCGTGACCGCGTCGACGCTCGAGGTCAACCGGGCATCCCGGAGCGTCATGGACAAGGCGGGGCTGCGCTTGGCGCGGAGCTTCAACCTGCGGTGGCCGGACGTCATCGACGGCGAGCAGCACGCCGCCGTGGAGTACGCCCTGACGCGCGAGGAGTGGGAGGCGGCGCACCGACCACCGGCATGATCGCGTCGCCCGGCGCGTCAGGCGCTTGTCGCATCGAGGTGCTGCAGCAGCTCGTGCGCTGCCAGCTCAACGTCCTTGTGACGCCATTCGGCGGCGCGGTACACGCATGCGATCAGCGCGCTGCGGTGCACGCGGCGCAGGTCGCCGCAGACAAACGCGTAGCGCGCCTTCGTGCGCTCGGTCGCGCCCTCGCGCAGCCCGAGGTGCCAGTCGGCGTACTCGTCCCATGAGTGCGACTCGAGGTAGGCGTTCTCGACGTCGGCGCTCGGCTGGACGTCGCCCCAGTCGCTGTCGAGCATGTACTGGCGCGCGTCGATGCGCGCACGGCAGCGTTCGACGGCTTGTCCGTTGACCGCGTAGGAGGCGATGGCCGCATCCTGCCCCGTATGCCCGCGGGCGACGCGCGCGGGTGGCGGGCGCTACGCGGGGCAGCGGCCGACGCCCGAGCGGCACGCGGGCGCGCACGGCCGGCGCGCCGGCGACGCGCACCTCGAGCGTGACGCAGCCGGGCCGGCTGACGATCAAGCCGCCCGCGAAGCCGGTGGCGATGCCGACAGTGCCCTTGTAGCTGAAGGCGGGCTCGTCCGCGGCGCAGGCCTGGAAGGCGACGGACGGGTCCCCGTCGGCGACGGATCGCACGTTGCGAGCCGCGAATGCCGTGGCCGCGCGCCGGCGCGAGCCCGAGCCGACGACGAGCGTCGCGCGCACGCCCGCGCGCACGACCGCTCGTGATCTTGCTGCGACTGGTCATCGCGCCTGGTACGCCGTTGGGCGTGCTCCGGTTCCACCGCGCGCGGGAGGGGCTCACGTCGCCGCGCGGCCCCGCTTGCGCAGCGCGGCGAACTCCGGCCACGGGTGGGTGTTGGCCACATGCCGTGGCTCCAGCCACGCGCGCCGCGCCGTCGCGACGCCCCAGCGCACGTGGTGCAGCGTGTCGGCGCCGTGGGCGTCGGAGTCGATCAGGACCATGACGCCGCCCTCCATCGCGGCCTTGGCGTGGACGTCGTTGAGGTCGCGGCGATCGGGCGCGGAGTTGATCTCGAGCATCGTGTGAGTGCGCGCGGCGGCGGCGATGACCTCGTCGATGTCGAGCCCGTAGGGCTGGCGCGACTGGATCTTGCGCCCGGTGGGATGGCCGATCGCGTCGATCCACGGATGCTCGATCGCCGCGACCATCCGCTTGGTCATCTCGGCTGCCGGCATGCCGAAGCCCGTGTGCACCGAGGCGATCACCCAGCCCAGCCGCGCGAGCAGGTCGTCGTCGTAGTCCGGCGAGCCGTCGGGCAGGATGTTCGTCTCGGTCCCGGCGAGCACCTCGATCCCCTCGACGCGCGCGTTGACCTCCGCGATGCGCTCGATCTGCAGCTCGAGCTCGTCGGGCGTGACGTGGTTGCCGAAGCCGTGCGTGGCCGAGTGGTCGGTGATCGCGATGTACTCGTAGCCGCGCGCGAGCGCGCCGCGGGCCATCTCCTCGATCGTGTTGCGCCCGTCGGATGCGCGCGTGTGCATGTGCAGGTCGCCGCGCAGATCCTCGACGCTCACGAGCGGCGGCGCCACGAAGCCCAGCGCGAGCTCGCCGCGGTTCTCGCGCAGCTCGGGCGGCGGGAAACCGAGGCCGAGGCGCTCGTAGACCTCCTCCTCGGTCGCGCAGCGCAGCGTCTTGCCCGTCTCGTCGTCGAGGATCCCGTACTCGCTGACGTGCAGGCCGCGGCGCACCGCGGCCTCGCGCAGCGCGATGTTGTGCGCCGCGGAGCCGGTGAAGTGCTGCAGCAGGTTGCCGAAGTTCTCCGGCTCGACGACGCGCAGGTCGACCGGCAGGCCCGTGTGCGTGCGCCCGCGCGCGGCGTGGTCGTTGGGCGCCGAAGCCGATTCGATCAGGTCGAGCTCGCCCAGTGCCCGGGCGAGCGCGCCCGGGTCGGTCGCCGTCGCGATGATGTCGAGGTCCTTGACCGAGTCGGCCTGGCGGCGCGCGGAGCCGGCCAGCTCGACGCGCAGTGCGGCGGGATGCGCGCGCAGCGCGTCGACGAGCGCGTCGCCGATGTTCAGCGCGCGGTGCAGCAGCACCCGTTGGGCTGGGCGCTCGCCGACACCGGCGTCAAGCGACGACAGCACCGACGCCTCGAACTTCGGTCCGAACCCTTTGAGGCCGCGCAGATGCTGGCCCTCGGCGGCGGCGCGCAGCGTCGACAGGGAGTCGATGCCGAGCTCGTCGAAGAGCTTGCGCGCGCGCTTGGGGCCCAGGCCGGGCAGGCGCGTCATGTCGAGCAGGCCGGGCGGGTACTTCGCGCGCAGCTTCTGGGCCGCGGGGATCGTGCCCGTGTCGAGCAGCGCGACGAGCTTCTCCTCGAGTGTCCTGCCGATTCCCGGCAGCGAGGTGACGTCGCCGCGCCGCGTGAGCGCCGACACCGACACCGTCGCCTCGCGCGCGGCCTTGGCGGCCGAGCGGTACGCCAGCACGCGATGCACGATCGCGCCGTCGAGCTCGTAGAGGTCGGCGAGCTCGTCGAAGGCCGCCGCGATCTGGAGGTTCGAGGGGTCCGTGGGCACTGGGTCCGTAGGGTACGCGCGGCCGATGTCCGGACCCGCCTGGCTCATCCTTCCCACGTTCGACGAGGCCGAGAACCTCGAGGCGATCGTGCGAGCGTCGCTGGCCGTGCTCGCGCGCGCCGCGCCTGCGGGACACCGCATCCTCGTCGTCGACGACAACTCCCCGGACGGCACCGGCGACATCGCTGACCGGCTCGCCGCCGAGCTCGAGGCCGTCGAGGTCCTGCACCGCACGACGCGCGAGGGCCTCGGCCCCGCCTACCTCGCCGGCTTCGCCTACGCGCTCGCCGGCGGCGCGGCCTACGTGCTGGAGATGGACAGCGACTTTTCGCACGACCCCGAGGACCTCGCGCGGCTGCTCGCGGCCGCCACGGACGCCGACCTCGTGCTCGGCTCGCGCTACGTCCCCGGCGGTGGCGTCCTGGACTGGGGGATCATCCGGCGCTTGGTCAGCCGCGGCGGCTCGTGGTACGCCCAGCGCGTGCTCGGCCTGCGCATCCGCGACCTCACCGGCGGCTACAAGTGCTTTCGCCGCGAGGTGCTCGAGGGGATCGACCTGCCGACGATCCGCTCGCGCGGCTACGCCTTCCAGGTGGAGCTCACGCACCGCGCGCTGCGAGCCGGCTTTCGCGTCGTCGAGCTGCCGATCGTCTTTCGGGACCGTGAGCACGGCACGTCGAAGATGACCTGGCGGATCGCCGGCGAGGCGGCCGTGCTCGTGCCGCAGCTGCGCTTCGGCCGCCGCCGCGCCGGGGACGACGGCCGGCGTCGCACATCTGGCCACGGCGACGGCGGGTAGCCGGGTCGCGGCGCGCTCGCGCCGATGCACCCCCACATGCAGCCGTCCGATCTCGTGCTCGTCAGGGGCATCGCCCCCACGCGCGACACGCTGGACGAGTGGAACGACCGGCCGTGGCCCGTGCTCGGCGGCTGGCTCGCCGGGTCGCTGGGGATCACCGCGCTGCTGCTTGTAGCGGTCTGGATCGTCGCGATCAACGTGACTCCGGATTCGACGCCGCTGCTGTTTCCCGGCTTACAGAACGAGCCGACCGCCGGCCACGTCGGCTTCGTCCTGTTTCGCAACGGGCTCGTGCTGGCGCTGCATGCGATGGCCTGCGTCGCGGGCTTCATCGCCGGCAGCTCGATGCCCGCGGAGGCCGAACGCTACGGCGGCGTGTGGCGCTGGGTGCACGACAAGGCCGGCCCCTGGCGATCGCCTTTGTCACGGCCGCGACCGCTTTCTCGCTGCTGACGCAGGCCTTTGTGCTGGGCACGGGAACGAGCTCGCTCGCCGCGCAACTCGACCTCTCGCCGGGGCTGCTGCTCGTCGGGCTGCTGCCGCACGCCCTGCCCGAGCTCGCGGCGCTGTTTCTGCCGCTGGCGGCCTGGATCATCGCCAGCCGCCGTGGCGAGTGGCACCAGCTGCTCGCCGCGACGCTCGCGACCGTCCTGCTCGCCGTTCCGGTGCTCGCCGCCTCGGCGGTGATCGAGGTCTACCTCAGCCCGAGCCTGCTGCGCGTCCTCGCGGGGTAGAAGCGGCAGGGTCCGAGGGAGACCGTCGCTTCACTTTGTATAGTGGTCTGCCCATCTTCACGAAGGAGCTTCACACCATGGCGCAGCTTGCAGAGGTCACCGACAGCAACTTCCAGGCCGAGGTCCTCGAGGCCGACGCCCCGACGCTCGTCGACTTCTGGGCCCCCTGGTGCGGTCCGTGCCGCGTCGTCGGCCCCGTGCTCGAGGAGATCGCCGCCGAGCGCGACGACCTGAAGATCGTCAAGCTCAACGTCGACGAGAACCAGATCACCGCCGCGCAGTTCCAGGTCCTCTCGATCCCGACGATGATCCTCTTCAAGAATGGTGCCGAGGCCAAGAAGATCATCGGCGCGTTCCCGAAGAAGAAGATCATCGAGCAGCTCGAGCTCGAGCCGGCCGCCTAGCGGTTGGAGCCGGCGAGGCTCACCGCGCGAGCGTGCGGTGAGCTCACCGCACGATCTTGAACGCCGTGCGGCGCGTGCTCGACCGGTTTGACGCGAGGTCGGTCTGGCGGGCGTTGAGCCTGTAGGCGCCGGGCGCGAGGGTGCGGCCGCCGATCCGGCCGCGCAGCTCGATGCGGTTGACACCCCGCTTGCCCTTGACGGTGAACGAGCCCTTCACGGCGACCCACCGCTTACAGCTTCGCCGGCTGCGACTGGAGGTCGTCCGCTTGACGCACCTGCGGCTCACGAGGCGGCCCGTCGTCGAGCGAGCGATCGTGAACCGCACCGAGCCCGGCTCAGACAGCGTGAAGCTCAGGGTCGTGCCGACGCGAACGGCGGCCGCCCGGAACGGCGCGCCAGTCGGCGCGGCCTTGAAGCTCGCCTGCGAGAGCCGCAACGAGGTGATCTTCGGCGGTGTCACGTCCGGTGTGGGTGTCGGTGTGGGCGTGGGTTGCGGCATCGGGGTCGGGGTCGGCACGGGCGTGGGCACGGGCGTCGGGACCGGGGTCGGCGTGGGCGTCGGCTGCGGGGTGATCGGCGCGAGTGCGAACGACGCGATAGAGCTCGCCAGAGTGTCGCCCCCGGCGCTCGTGAAGCTGCCGCCGGCAAAGAGCGAGTTCCCGACAATCGCAAGCGCGTGCCCCTCGCCGACCCAGGGTCCGTTGCCCGCCCCGTTCGAGCCGACGGGGCGCCACGCGCTGCCGTCGAACAGCGCGACGTTGTCGGCCGACGGATCGCCGCCCGCGTCCTGGAAGCTGCCGCTCGCGAAGAGCCCGGAGCCCAAGCCCTTCAGCGCGTAGATGAATGCCGACGTGGGAAACCAGCCGCTCGTGCCGGAGGCGTTCGATCCGAGCGCGCTCCACGCCGTGCCGTTCCAGCGTGCGACGTTGTCGGCCTGCGCGATCCCGGCGACGTCCTTGACGTCCGTGCCGACGTAGACGTCGGTGCCGATCGTCGTGAGGCTGCGCACGAAGCCGTCGATCGCGCACCCGCAGGGTCCCCCGCCGGAGCCCATCGCGTTCCAGGCGCCGCCGGCGAGATAGGCGACGTTGTCTGCGGCCGGCACGCCCGCGAGGTCGCCGAAGCGTCCTCCCGCATAGAGGACGCCGTTGCTGTCGGCGGCCAGGGCGAGCACCGGCCCGCTGAAGAACTTCGTCGGATCGGCGAGCGTCGAGCTCGCCACGCCGCTGTTGAGGTCGCATGCGACGAGGTAGTCCGCGGTGGCGATGCCGGCGCCGTTCTGAAACTCACCGCCGACGTAGAGCTTCGAGCCGATCACCTGCAGCGCCTTGACGTTGCCGCCGAAGGGCGGCTGCCCGGGGATGGTGGGGTTGCAGAACGGCGACCATTTCTGACCGTCCCAGACGGCGAGGAAGTCGGCGTTCTGGTCGCCTCCGGCATCGAGGAAGGTGCCGCCGGCGTAGATCTTGCCGCCGGCGTGCGCGATCGCGAAGACACCGCCCGAGAGCAGCGCGTTCGGGCCGTTGACGGCGCTCCAACTGCTGCCGTTCCAGCGCGCGATGTGATCTGCCGCGGGGTTGCCGCCGGCGTTGGTGAAGGCTCCACCCACGAGCAGCTGTCCGGAGGCGTCGATGGTCAGCGCGGCGACGGCGCCGTTCAGCGACTTCGTCCCGGGCGTGCCCCCGTCGCCGACGTGGTCCCAGCCGCCGGGCCCCGCCGCGGTGCTCGCCTGCCCGACGAAGACGCCGCCGATCGCCAGCGCGATCAACGCGGTCAGGCCCAGCCATCGAAGCTTCAAGTGAAGCCGCCGCCTTCCGGCCTGCATGTGAGCAGCGGTTCGCGTGATCGGCGACCGCCAGGACGGATCACGCTACCGCCATCGACCTGGCGCCGCAACGGCCGGCGCCCCGTGGCGAGCTTCGCGGATGGCACGGTGATCGGCGAGCGCGACGCGCCACACCGTATGGTCGTCGCAAACGGCCGAAGGGCGAGGATGCGTAGGCGCGGCGTGCGGATGGCGGCCGGGGTGACGGGGCGGCTCGAGCTGTGGGCGTGGGGTGCGCTGTTTGCCATCGCCGTGGCAATCCGGCTCGCGGACCTCGGCAGCCGCCCGTACCAGTTCGACGAGGGGCAGGTGGGCTACGCCGCGTACCTGCTGTCCGCGCATGGCGACTACCACTACATGCCCGTCCTGCACGGGCCGCTGAACTATGAGCTCAGCGCGCTGAGCCACCTCGTCCTCGGGACCGTGGACGCAGCCAATCGCGTCCCTGCCGCGCTGGCCGGCTGCCTCGTCGTCGCGCTGGCATGCAGCCTGCGTCGCGTGCTCGGCCGCGAGGCCGCGCTCGCGGCCGGGGTCATGCTGTGCTTCAGCCCGACGCTGCTGTACCACTCGCGCTTCGCGCGCGAGGAGCTCGTGCTCGCGGCCGTCACGCTCGGTTTCGTCGCGGTCGCCGCGCAGCTCGTGGCGCGCCCGCGGCGCTGGCATGTCGAGCTGCTCGGTGCTCTGCTGGCCCTGAGCCTCGCGACGAAGGAGGCGACGTTCCTACACGTGCCGATCGGCATCGTGGCCGGCCTGGCGTGGTGGCGGCTGCGCGGCCCCGCGCGGCGCCGGCTCGACGTTCCGCGGAGCTGGTGGTTGTCGGGCGCGGTGGTCTTCGTGCTCGTCTTCGTGATCCTGTTCGGGCAGTTCGGCACGCACCTCTCCGGCGTGCTCGACGGCGCGTACGGCGGCCTGCGCTACTGGGCCCACGAGCACACGCTGCAGCGCGGCGGCGAGGACTGGTTCGCCTACCTCATCCTGCTCGTCGGCTACGAGCTCCCGTTGGTCGTGCTCGGTGCGATCGGTGCCGTGTGGTCCGTCCGCCGCCGTCACGCGCTCGGCACGGGCATGACGGTTGCGGCGGTGCTCACGCTCGCCATCTACTCCTACGCCGGCGAGCGCTTCGCCTGGCTGCTCGTGACGACGCTGCTGCCGCTCGCGCTACTCGCCGGCCTGGGCTTCGTCGCGCTGTGGCGCACCGGGCGCCTACGCGCGATCGTCATCACCGCGCCCCTTGCGGCGGCGCTCGTCTGGAGCGACGTGCAGGTCCAGATCGTGCGTCCGAACGATCCGCGCGAGCTCATGACGGTGGCGCCGACGACCGCCGCGGTGCCCCGGATCGCTGCAAGCCTGCGACGCCGCGACGCCGCGGCGCGCGCGGCCGGACGCCCGCGGCCGACGATCGAGGTGGATCCGAACTACGGGTCCGGATCACCGTGGTCGTGGTATCTGCGTGGCCTGCTCGCCGGCTACCCGGACATGGCTGCCGCGGGCTATGTCCCGCACGGCGACATCCTGATCGTCACAGAGACCTCCCGCGCCGAGCTCGCCTCGCGCCTCGGGCGCTACGTCGGCCGGCCGTTCGTCCTACGCGGACGGCGCCCCCGGATGGGCGCGGGGTTCAGCGCGGGAGGCCTCGCGCGCTGGTTCGTGCACCGGACGCCCTGGGCGCCGGTGGCGCCGGAGCGCGAGTGGCTGTACGTGCGCCGCGGTCGAGCCGGCGCTCCGTGAGGAGCGACCTCGACTGAGAGATCGCGGTCCGCGCCCGGTGCGCTCGCAGATCAACCCTTGATGTGACGCGACGTGCCCTTCGAGCATCGACGCACCTACGCGCGCACGACGCCGATGCGCAGCTCGCGCCCTTCGATGCTCGTCAGGCCGCCGTCGCCGTTGGCGTCGTAGCCGACATGCACCGCGAGCACCTCGCCGGCCAGGTAGGGCTCGTGGGCGCGCGCCGCGGCGAGCAGCACCTCGTCGCCGCCGAGCGTCAGCACGATGCGGTCGGCGATGTCCAGCCCCGCGTCGCGGCGGGCGTTCTGCACGGCGTGCACGACCTCGCGGGCGAGCCCCTCGCGGCGCAGCCCGTCGTCGAGCTTGAGCTCGAGCGCCACGGCGTGCGAGCCCTCGCGCTCGAGCTGGTAGCCCTCCAGCGGCGACATGACGAGCTGCAGGTCGTCGCCGCCCAGCGCGTGGTCGTGGCCGTCGATGAAGACGCCGACCTGTCGGCCCTCGCGCAGCGCCTCGGCGACGTGGCCGGCGTCGAGCGCCGCGACGGCGTCGGCGACCTGCGGCATCGCCTTGCCGAAGCGCGGGCCGAGCAGGCGGTAGTTGGGCTTCAGCGCGTACGAGCCGAGCTCGCTGGAATCGGATACGAAGCGCAGCGCCTTGACGTTGAGCTCCTCGCGCACGACGTGCTCGAGGCGCTCGATCGCCTCGCGCTCGCGGCCGGCCGCGACGACGACCGCCCCGTGCAGCGGCTGGCGGACCTTGAGCTTCGCGGCGCCGCGCGCGGCGAGGCCGAGTCGAACCGTCTCGCGGGCGATGGTCATCGCGGACTCGAGCTCCTCGTCGCGCGGCTCGGGCTCGGGCCAGTCGGTCAGGTGGACGCTGGGCTCGGAGCCGTCGAGGTTGTCGAAGATCTCGTCGGCGACGAACGGGATAAACGGCGCCAGGAGCTGCGACACCGTCACGAGGCAGTGGCGCAGCGTGTCGTGAGCCGCGCCGTCGCCGTCCCAGAAGCGGCGCCGCGAGCGGCGCACGTACCAATTCGAGAGATCGTCGACGAAAGCCGCGATCGCGCGGCCGGCGGTCGTCGCGTCGTACGCGTCGAGGCGCTCGGTCACCGTCGCGACGGTCGCGCTCAGGCGGGAGCGCACCCAGCGGTCGAGGTCGGTCTGCGGCGCCTGCGCATGGGCCGGGTCGGGCTCGTAGAGCGTCGAAAAGGCGTAGGTATTCCAAAGCTGGCGAAGAAACAGGCGCACGCCCTCGCCGATCGCCTCGGGTGAGAACAGGTAGCCGTCCCACGGCTGCTTGGACGTGAAGAAGTACCAGCGCAGCGCGTCGGCGCCGTAGCGGTCGATGACCTCCCACGGCGCGACGACGTTGCCCTTGGACTTCGACATCTTCTGCGCGCTCTCGTCGAGGATCAGGCCGAGGCAGACGACGTGCTCGAAGGGGCTCTCGGCGCCGCGCAGCAGCGTCGAGACGGCGAGCAGCGAGTAGAACCACCCGCGCGTCTGGTCCAGCGCCTCGCAGATGAAGTCGGCGGGATACAGCTCGTCGATCGAATGCTCGCCACGGAACGGTTCGTGGCGCTGGGCGAACGGCATCGCGCCCGAGTCAAACCACACGTCGATGACCTCGGGAACGCGCGTCGCAAGCTCGCCGCACCCCTCGCAGGTGACGTAGACCTCGTCGACGTACGGGCGGTGCGGGTCCTCGAGGCGCACGCCGGAGCGCTGCTCGAGCTCGTCGAAGGAGCCGATCACCGTCACGTGCCCCTCGCTACAGCGCCACACCGGCAGCGGCGTGCCCCAGTAGCGCTCGCGCGACAGCGCCCAGTCGACGTTGTTCTCCAGCCAGCGCCCGAAGCGCCCGTGCTTGATGTGCTCCGGATGCCAGGTGACCTGCTCGTTGGCCGCCAGCAGTTCGTCGTGCAGCTTCGTCGTGGCGATGTACCACGACGGCTTGGCGTAGTACAGCAGCGGCGTCGAGCAGCGCCAGCAGTGCGGATAGGAGTGCTCGTACGATTCCGCGCGCAGCAGCCGCCCGCGCCCGCGCAGGTCCTCGATCAGGTCGGCGTCTGCGTCCTTGACGAAGCGCCCGGCATGGCGTCCGATGCGCTCGTCGTAGGTGCCGTCGAGCTTGACCGGGTTGACGACGTTCAGGCCGTACTGCGCGCCGAGGCGAAAGTCGCCCTCGCCGAAGGCGATCGCGGTGTGCACGAGGCCGGTGCCGTCCTCGGCGGTGACGAAGTCGCCCAGCAGCACCGTGTGGCCGCGCTCGCCGTACTCGCTGCCCGGGATGTAGCCAAACGGCGGCTCATAGCGCACGCCGTCGATCGCGGCGCCGGGGAAGCGCTCGAGGATCTGCACGTCCTCGGGGTCGCCGAGCACGCGCTCGATCAGTGCCTCGGCGAGCACGACGGGCGCGTCGAGACGGCCGGTCTTCGCGCGCACGTAGGTCAGCTCCGGGTCGACCGCCACGGCGGCATTGGAGACCAACGTCCACGGCGTCGTCGTCCAGATCAGCAGGTCGTCGCCGCGCTGCAGCGGCCCGCCGTCTTGGGCGACCGCGAAGCGGACGAACACCGACGGGTCCTCGACGTCCTGGTAGCCGAGCGCGACCTCGTGGCTGGACAGCGCAGTGCCGCAGCGCGGGCAGTACGGCACGACCTTGTGGCCCTCGTACAGCAGGTCCTGGTCGGCGATCTGCTTCAGCGCCCACCAGACCGATTCGACGTATGTGGCGTCGAGCGTGCGGTAGGCGTCGTCGAGATCGAGCCAGAAGCCGATCCGCTCCGTCAGCGCGTTCCACTGCTCGAGGAACGCGAGCACGGACGCGCGACAGCGCGCGTTGAACTCCGCGATGCCGTACGCCTCGATCTGCTCCTTCGACGTGATGCCGAGCTGCTTCTCGACCGCGATCTCGACCGGCAGCCCGTGGCAGTCCCAGCCGCCGCGGCGCTCGACGAGATAGCCGCGCATCGTGCGGTAGCGCGGAAAGATGTCCTTGAACGCCCGGCTCAGGACATGGTGCACGCCGGGCGGCCCGTTGGCCGTCGGCGGGCCCTCCCAGAAGACCCACGGCGGCGCACCGTCGCGGCGGCGCAGCGACTCCGCGAAGACGTCGCGCGCACGCCAGCGTTCGAGCACCTGCTGCTCGAGGTCTGGAAAGGACTGCTGCGGGTCGACGGGGCGCTGTGCCATTGGGCGACAGAGTGTAGGAAGACCGGTCCCCTCCACGACCTGAGCGAGGGATCGTCGTGGCTGACGCCGCACGTCGAGTCCGGGACGGTCGCCGTGCTGTGACCTGACCGAGGCAGGGTCGTGGCTGGCGTCGCCCGCCGAGTCCGGGACAGTGCGAACGCACGGACCGGACCGGCGGGTGGCGTCAGGCGCGGCCCTGGCCCGGTCAGGCGGCGAGCTTGCGGCAGATCTGCGCGAGGCTGCGCTTCTCGGCCTCGTCGAGCACGGCGAACGCCTGCGCGACGCGCTCACTGTGCTCCGGAAACAGCCGGTCGACGATCTCGCTGCCGCGCGGCGTGATCGCGACCGACGCGGCGCGGCGGTCGCTGGTCAGGCGGCTGCGGTCGACGAGCCCGCGCTGCTCGAGCGTCGTGACGACCTCCGTCGCATTGGCCTTCGAGGTGCGCAACCGCGCACGCAGGACGCGCAGCTCGAGCGTGCCCCCGGCGGTCGTGAGGATCACCAGCAGCGTGAAGCCGGTGGCAGACAACCCCTCGCGCTCGAGATCGGCGCTCAGCCGCCGTCGCACGGACGCCTCGGCGCGCAGCAGCGACTCGAGTGCACGATGGGCCAGCGGGTCGCCGGGCACGAGCGTCATCTGTTCGTCACCGTAACCGGCGGCCCGGACGGCCCGGCCGGGTGACGCTGGAAGCCGGTCCAGCCCGGCCCGAGGTCGACCGGCAGCTCGTCGGTGCCAAGCGGCAGCCGGTACTTGTCGGGGTTGGTGACCGACTTCATCGCCTGGCTCGAGCCGATGCGTGAGCTGGCCGATGACCTGTGGGCGCGGCTCGTCGGGACCGAGCGCGCGGCGGCTGAGCGCGAGCACGATCTGATGGCTCAGATCGGCGCCATGCGCGTTCGCGCGCAGACCCTCGACGCGATCGAGGCCGGCGGATGGTGGCGTCTGCGAGGGCGGCTGGCGCCGCTGCTTCGCGCCGTCGCATACGCTCGCGGCGTGCTGCTGCGCGTCAGGAGATCTGGGCGAGCGCGGGACGCCTTCGAACGGCACCGTCGCGCGCGTTGATCCGAGCGAGCAGCCGGTCGCGCGCCTCGATCGCGCTCGCTCCGAGGCGCGGCACCGTCGTCGCGTCGCATTCCGCCAGCGCGCCGCGGAAGTCGAGCACGTCGACCGGCGAGCCTGCGCGCCGCGATTGGTAGGCGATGCGCGTGAGCGCATCCAGCCACGAGCGCCGGCCGGTGAGGACGACGATCTGCGGGTTGAGCACCTGCAGCACGTGCGCCACGCGCCCGCCATCCGGCTCGGCGGTCAGCATCAGCGTGCGCACGCCGGCGCGGCGCAGAAACAGCTCGAGCGCGAGCGCGTGCAGCGCATCGATGTCGCACGTCGCGCTGGCGTCCAAGATCAGCACGCCCTCCGTGCGCGTCGGCGGCGGCGCGACCCGCTTTGCCGCGGCCAGCCAGCCCCAGGCCCAGCGCCACGCGAAGCCGTGCTCGGGCGACGGCGGGTCCGTCTCGCGGCCGCGCAGGCCGGCGACCGCGGGCAGCAGCACCTCCTCGACGGTGCGCTCGACCGAGCGTACGGCGAGGCTCTCCTCGAGGATGCGGTCGGCCTCGAGCTCCTCGAAGCGCCGCAGCGACGAGCGCAACCGGGCGGGCGACGACGGGCCGCTGCCGCGCTCGCGGGCGATCGAGATCGCCGACGAGACGTTGTGGGTCTCCTCGAAGGCCTGGCGCAGCGCTTCGATCTCTGCGAGCTCGAACTGCCGGTGCCCGCCCGCGGTGCGTCGCGGCGTCGGGTAGCCGAAGCGGCGCTCCCAGGACCGCAACGTGTTCGGGCTTACGCCCAACATCGCCGCCGCGGCATGGGTTCGGAGGACGCTCATCGTCAGATCTGGCGAGCTCGCCCGCCGCGCACTTGGGGAGTGCCAAGCGGCCGAACGTCGGCCTGACAGATTACGGACTTCAGTCCGCCAGGACGAGCAGCGCGGCGCGCGGAGGTCCACAGGGACCGATCCGGGCGCGAAACCTGACGCCGAACTCCTGCCGCGGGCGAACGACAGCCGTCTGCGGCTCGCCGCTTCCCGACGCGGCCTCGACGAGCAGCACGAGCAGGTTCTCCGCGCCGGGGGCGTTGGCGTCCGCGGGAACGAGGAAGTCCGCGACGTGGCGGTTGACCGCATGGCGCTCGTCGGTGCCGAGAAGATCCTCGGCCCGCGCGGAGACCGCGCACACCGACAGCGTCGAGTCGATCACGAGAAACGGCTCGTCGCCGGCGGGCGCCACGTCGGCAGGAGCCTGCAGCACGAGCCCGAGCTCACAGTGCCCGCAGACGCGCGAGTTCGACGCCGCGGGCGGTAGCGCCGGCGGCATGCCGCAGTGACCGCAGAAGGACATCAGCGTGAGGTCGGTCGTTGCGACGTCGACGGAGTGCAGTGCGCGCAGGCGTCTCATGACTGCGCCTTGCGTCGCGGCCCGGTCGCGATCTGCAGCGGTCGCGCGGCGATCTCGGCGGTCTGCTCGCCGCGGCGGTCGTCGACGAGCGCGAGCAGCTGGCGCTGCGCTCCGAACGGCGTGCCGGGGAGCACTCGCGAGCCTGCTCCGCCGCGGACCTTCGGGTCGTCGTGCGTGCGACGAAAGAGCGCGATCGGCAGGTGGCCCGAGGCCGCCCGCACGCGGTAGGCCCAGCGAGCCACGTCGTCGTCGCACACGTGGTTGCCGGCGATCACGACGGCATCGGGCGACAGCGAGGCCACGACGTCGCCGAGCCCGGCGACGCTTCCCACCGGCAGCGCCAGCACGCGGGCGCCCGCGCGACCGCAGAACAGCTCAAAGGCGCGCATGGCAAGGGCATCGGGGTCGAGATCGTTGCGAGTGGCGTCGCCGATCAGGATCGCCAGCGGCCGCGACGGCGGCGGCGCGAGGCGCTGCGCGCGCCGCAGCCAGCTGTCGGCCCAGCGCGCGGCGAAGGCCCACGGCGCGCTGTCGAGGCCAAAGCGCGCGCCGATCTCGTCGAGCGACGGCAGCAGGACCTCCTCCACCGAGCGCTCGACCGAGCGCAGCGCGAGCGCGCATTCCATCGCGCCGTCCGCACGCAGCAGCTCAAACCCGTTGAGCGCGCCGACGAGCGTGTGCGTGTCGGTGCTGAGCGCCTCGCGCGCGCGGCTGACGGCGGAGGAGATCGACAGGCCCTGCTGCAGTGCGTCGCGCAGCGCGGCGACCTCGCCGTGGGTGTAGAGGCGGTGACGACCGGCGGAGCGCTGCGGCTTGGGGTAGCCGAAGCGGCGCTCCCACGCGCGCAGCGTGTTCGGGCTGACGTTCAGCAACGCCGCTGCTTCGCTGGTCTTCAGGGTGCGCACCAACGACATGATCGGGCGTAGCCGTCCGAGTTGCAAACAGGTCCCTGAGCAACTGCACACGTTCGCCTGCAAAAGCGCGACAAATGTGGCGACGCGCGGGTGCCTGGACGTGTCGGGTGCGGCGGTCGGCGGCGCCGATCAGGCCGCGCAACCCGTGTGACTTGCGTTTTCTGGCACAGTGCAGGATCCTACCCGTGCTGCTGGCTTAAGGTGAAGTTCACTCCTTCACCCATCGCAAATCGCCGCCGCGGCGTCAATGGCCAAGACGGCTGAGGCCAAGGAGTGTTCAGCTTTCGGGCAGCAAACCCGGGCGTTTAGGACCCTGTGGCCGCAGATCACGCAGCAGCTGGCGTGCGGCTATTCGTGGACGTGGGATTGGGGCTACCGTGCTGTTCCCCGTTCATACGCAACCCCCACATGGAGGTCTCACATGTCGAACCTCAAGCTCCGCGCATACCCGTTTCTCATCGCCACGATCGGCGTCGTCGCCGCGATCGGCGGGGGCTGGCGCGTCGGCCCATGAGCTCGGTCCTCTGAGGCCTGCGTCGCGGGGAGGCCGTAAGGTCTTCCCGTGACGGTTGCGCCGACCTCCACGCACCGCCGCGCGGCCATCGTGGTCGCGCTGGTCGCGCTTGCCGCCTGCGCGCCGCTGCTGCTGCTCGTCGATCGCGCGGAGGCGATCTCCCCGCTGACGGGGGTGCTGTCGGTGTGCGCCGTGGGCAGCGTGCTGTTTGCGTCGAAATGGGACAGCGCGGTGCAGATCTCCGCGGCGTTCGTCTGCTTCATGGTGGCGGTCGCGTTCGTGGGGCCGCTGGGCGCTTTCATCGTCGCCGTCGCGTCGGAGGTCGGAGCGTGGGCGATCCAGCGCTATCCGCTCGCGGTGCTGCCGATCAACACGGCGGGCTCGGCCGTGCCGACCCTGCTGGCTGCCGTCGCCTTCAACGCCTTGGCGGGAGAGCGCCTGGATCCCGTCGTGGGCGACATCGTCGCGCTGGCGGTCGTCGCGGTCGGCTTTCTGGCGTTGAACTTCGTGCTGCTGCGCTCGCTGGCGGTCCTGCTCTACGGCGGGCGCCTGCGCGAGGCCCTGCATCACCCGCGCGAGCTGCTGCCGTCGCTGGCGCTGACGGTCGCGCTGACGCTGGCGATCGCGGGCGTCATCGCGCGCTTGGACCTCGCCGCGAGCCTGTTCGTGATCCTCATCATCGTCGCGTTCAACTACATGTCGCGGCTCGTCGTGATCGCCCGGCAGCGGGCGGGGCAGTACGCCGCGCTGTCGTGGGGCGTGCTGTCGGCGCTCGTGCGCTCGCTCGACCGTCGCGACGGGCGCACGGCCCGCCACAGCGCGGCTGTCGCGGCGTTCGCGCGCGACATCGCCGTCGAGTGCGGGATGAGCGAGCGCGACGCCGAGCTCGCGCACACCAGCGGGCTGCTGCACGACATCGGGCGCTTTGCGCTGCCCGACCGGGTCATGGAGCGCCAGGGCACGCTGACGGAGGACGACTGGGAGGCGATCCGCCTGCATCCCGAGCTCGGCGCTGACATGCTCAAGGACCTCGGCGTGTACGGCCCCGTCGCGCAGATCGTGCGCGCGCATCACGAGCGCATCGACGGCCGCGGCTATCCGGACCGCACGAAGGGCGACGAGATCCCGCAGATCGCGCGGATCGTGGCGGTCGCGGAGGTCTACGACACGCTCACGGCGCATGACACCTATCGCGACCGGATGACGTCCTTTCAGGCCATCACCGAGCTGCGGCGGGTCGGTGGCAGCCAGCTCGACGAGCGCTACGTCGAGGCGCTCGCGTCGCTGCTGACCGGCCGTGGGATGGACTACCGCCACGCCGACGGCGCGGACTTCGACACGGAGCTTCAGATCCACGGGCGCATCGCGGACTCCGTCTCGACCGATTCGGTCGCCAGCTCCGGGCTCGGCGCGCTGGCGTCCAAGCCGCCGCGCCGCTGAGCGCGGACTCTACGATGGGCGCCATGGCCGGCCGCGGAGCCCTTCTGGCGGTGATGCTGGCGCTCGCGACCGCCGGCTGCGGCTCGCCGCAGGCCGCGGCCCTGCCGCCGACGTGCGTCGACGAGCCGCCGGCGTCGATCGCGACCGCGCTCGAAGGCGCGCCGTCGCCCGTGGCGCTGCCCGACGGCACGCGGCTGTCGGCGTGCGTGCACCTGGCCGCCCGTAAGGAGGGCGACCTGCAGGCGATGGGGGTCGCGCTGACGCGCGTCGCCGACGCCCTGCGCGAGCAGGCGATGAGCGACCCGTCCGCTGCGCTGCGCCTGGGCTACCTGGTCGGCGCGGTGCGGCGCGGCGCCGCGAGGACGCCGGGCATCGCCGCGCAGCTCGCGCGGCGCATCGAGCAGCTGGCGGCGATCGATGGCGCCGCCGACGAGCGCTCGCGCGACGCGCTGCGGCGCGGGATCCGCCTCGGCGAGAGCACAGGATGAAGCTGCGCCTCTATCACCACCGCGACGGCGCTCGGATCGCCTATCGCGAGGCCGGCGTCGGGCCGAGCCTGTGCCTCGTGCACAGCGCCGCGCTTTCGCACCGCGAGTTCGTCCCGCTCGTCGAGCACCTGACCGACCGCTTCCGCCTCGTGCTGCCCGACCTGCCGTTGCACGGCGACTCCGAGGATCGCCCGCGCCACCCCTACACGATCGACTGGCTGGCGGAGGTGATGGCCGACTTCTGCCGCGAGACGTGCGGCCCGCATCCCGTCGTCGGAGGGCATGGCGCCGGCGCCGAGATCCTGCTGCGGGCGGTTGCCACGGGGCAGCTGGCGCCGTCGCGGCTCGTGCTCATGCCCAACCGGCTGCACCGCCCGCCGCAGCGTTCGCGGGTGCCACTGCCGGTGCGCGTGCTTGCGCCGGGCGCCTCGTTGCCGGGCTTGGACCGCGTGGCGGCACGCGCGGTGCGCCTTGCCTACCGTCCCGAGCACGGCATGAAGCTCACGGCTCGCGGCAACCCCGCCGCCCGCGACCTCGTGCGCCACGCGACCGCCGACGTCGCGGGCAACTCGAACCTCGCGCGCTCGTGGTCGCGCTGGGTGCGCCGCTGGCCGGCGGGCGCGCAGACCGATCTGCTCGAGGCCTATCCGCGCCTGCACTCCAGCGTCCTGCTGCTGTGGGCCGACCAAGATCGCTACCACCCGCTGGCCGGCGCCGAGGAGGCGCGCGACCTGCTGCCCGACGCGCTGCTGCGGGTGCTGCCGGGCACGGGCTTTCTGATGGCCTACGACGACCCGGTGGGCGTCGCGCGCGAGCTGACGGCGTTCTGCGGGTGATGGGTGCGACGGCGGCGACAAGGTGCCGGTTCCGAACTCTCACCGATGAGGCACTCCGCCCGCCACCGGCGGTCAGCCCCGAGAACCGTCAGCCGCTGGCCTGCCCGTTGGCCAGCCGGCACAGCGTGCTGCCGAGGACGCCGCCGTTGGGATCGGCGGTTGCGACGACGCGCACGGGCTGGGTGCGGGTGGCGCCATACAGATCGACGATCAGTCCGAGAAGGTCGAGGTTCAGCGGTCCGATCGTCAGATCGAGGATCGGGCAGGTCGCGACCGGCGCGGCGCCAGGCGTGGCCTGCGCATCCTGGGCCAGGAGCGCGGCGCGCAGACCGAGGACCCGTAGCGGCTTGCCGCGCAGGCCGCGGTTCAATGACCGCGTCAGGTTCGCGGCGCTGGCGGTGCGCTGCTGGCTGATGGCCTTGGCAAGCTGGCAGAACAGGCTTCCGAGGACGCGGCTGCTCTCGCCATGGATGCGCACGGTCACGGTGCTGGTGTCGAGGTTGAGGCCCAGCAGCTTGACCTGCAGGTCGTCCAGGCGCAGGTACAGCACGCGGCAGGCCTCGCCGGCGCCGACGGCCAGCTTGACCGGCTGCGTCTGCGTGCGGACCCCGCCGTCGCGGGTCGTGACGTTGCTCGTGGCGGCGCCACGGGCCACGATGTGGCGGTCTTCGACGCTGAAGCGATCGACGCGGACGTCGACGGTCGCCTGGCGTCCGCTCGCGTTCAGCGGCGTGATCGCGCCCGCAGCCGCGTCGCCGACCGCCTGCCCGGCGGCGAGCTTGCACAGCGTCCGGCCCAGTACGCCCCCGTTGGGGTCGGCCGTGGCGACGACGCGCACAGGCTGTGACTTCGTCGCGCCGTAGACGTCGGCGACGAGGCCGAGCAGGTCGAGATTCAGCGGACCGATCGTCAGGTCCAGCAACTGGCACGCCGGGGCCGCAGCGCCGGCCGGCGCGGCTTGCGCGGCCTGCGCGTTGAGGTGGGCGCGAAGGCGCACGATCTGCATCGGGCGGGTACCGACGCGGCGATTCAGCGATCGCGACACGCCGGCCGCCTGTGTCACGTCGCGCAGGCGAATCGCCTGCGCGAGGCGGCAGAACAAGCGGCTCAGCACTCGTTGATCGTCGCCCTGGATGCGCACGGTCACAGTGCTCGCGTTCAGGTCGAGGCCCAGCAGCTTGACCTGCAGGTCATCGAGGCGCAGATACAGCACGCGACACGAGTCGCCGGCCGCTGCGGACAGCGCGACGGCATTGTGCCGGCGGCGCACCCTGCCGTCGCGCGTCAGCACGCGGCTGGTCGCCGCGCCGCGCGCCGTGACGCGGCCGTTCGCCCGCGTCACCTGCGGCGTCGGGGCGGCAATCGCTACGGCGCGCCCACGCGCCCCGGCGGCCAGTACGTCGCGACGGCCTTGCCGATGATCCACGCGCGCGGCACCGGGCCCCAGTAGCGGCTGTCGTTGGAGTTGTCGCGGTTGTCGCCCATGAGGAAGTAGCTGTCCGGCGCGACGACGATCTCCGCGAGGTCGCAGACCGGCTCGGCGCACGACGCCGCAAACGGCTCGTGTGCTCGGCGGCCGTTGCGGATGACGTGCCCGGCGCGGATCTCGATGCGGTCGCCGGGCATGCCGACGACGCGCTTGACGTACGTCTTCCCCGCGCGCTCGGGCGTCGGCTTGGAGCACGACTGCTTCCCGCCCAGCCCGCGGCCGCCGGACGGACCCTGCCCGCGCGCGCCGCACTGGCCGCCGGGGCTGGCCAGAGCTCCCGCCGGCGGGTGAAAGACGGTGACGTCGCCGAGCTTGGGGTCCGAGCCGAACGTGTGTGAGAAGCGGTCGACGAGCACGCGCTGGCCGACCGTCAGCGTCGGCAGCATCGACTCCGACGGGATCATGTACGGCTTGACCGCGAAGGCCTGGATCGCGACGGCGAAGAAGATCGCGCCGGCGGCGAGGATCACGAGCTCGAGCTTCGTGGCGCGCCCGCGTCGGGAGCTGCTCTTGCGCTCCTGCGAGCGCCGCTGACTGGGCACGCCTCCGAGGGTACCGACCGCGCCTCGCGGGCCGTATGACTCGCCGGGCGCCGAAGGGCTACCGTTCGCCTCACGGTGAGCGACAGAGCGATGCAGGGTGGGGAGATGCACGTGGCCGAGCGAGTGCTGTGGGGCGGCGAGACGGCCAAGGCCGTCGAGAACTTTCCGGTCTCCGGAGAACGCGTGCCAGTCAGCGTCGTGCGCTGGCTGGCGGCGATCAAGGGCGCCGCCGCACGCGTCAACGCCGATCTCGGCAAGCTCGACGGCGACGTCGCCGAGCGCATCGCGACGGCGGCCGAGGCGATCGCCGCCGGCGAGTACGACGACCAGTTTCCGATCGACGTGTTTCAGACCGGCTCGGGGACGTCGACGAACATGAACGCCAACGAGGTCATCGCGAACCTCGCGGGCGAGGGCGTGCACCCCAACGACCACGTCAACATGGGCCAGTCCTCCAACGACGTGTTTCCCAGCGCCGTGCACCTCGCCGCGCTCGACGAGGCGACCAACCGCCTGCTGCCGGCGCTCGAGCGCCTCGAGGCGGCGTTCGCCGCCAAGGCCGGCGAGTTCGAGGACGTCGTCAAGTCCGGCCGCACGCACCTCATGGACGCCGTCCCGGTGACCCTCGGCCAGGAGTTCGACGGCTACGCCGCGCAGGTGCGCCTCGGCGCGCGGCGCGTGCGCAATGCGCTGCCGCAGGTCGCGCAGATCCCGCTCGGCGGCACCGCCGTCGGCAACGGCCTCAACACGCACGCCGAGTTCGCCGAGCGCAGTCGCGCGCTGCTGTCGGCAGGCAGCGGCCTGGAGATCTCGGCGCCCGAGGATCCGTTCGAGGCCCAGGCCAACCGCGACGCGCTCGTCGAGCTGTCGGGCGCGGTCAAGGTCGTCGCCGTCTCGCTGACGAAGATCGCGATGGACCTCGCGCTGATGGGCTCGGGACCGCGCGCGGGCATCAACGAGATCTTGCTGCCCGAGCTGCAGAAGGGCTCCTCGATCATGCCGGGCAAGGTCAACCCCGTCCTCCCGGAGGTCGTGCTGCAGGTCGCGGCGCAGGTAATCGGCAACGACACGGCGATCACGATCGGCGGGATGCAGGGCAACTTCGAACTCAATGTCCGCATTCCGCTGATCGCGCGCAACCTGCTCGGCTCGATCACCCTGCTGACGACGACCAGCGAGCTGTTCGCTTCGCGCTGCGTCGAGGGCATCGAGGCCAACCGCGAGGGCTGCGAGCGCTCGGCGCAGTCGACGCTCGCCGCCGCGACCGCGCTGAACCCCTTCATCGGCTACGACAAGGGCGCCGCGATCGTCAAGGAGGCGGCGTCCTCCGGGCGGATGCTGCGCGACGTCGCGCTCGAGCACGGCGTCGATCCGGAGACCTACGACGAGGCGATGGACCTGCGCAAGATGGCGCGCGGTTCGTCAGCCTGAGGAGCCTGCCATGACCTCGCGGATCCGCATCCGGTCACTCGCCGCGGCAGCGCTCAGCGCCGTCGCTCTCATGCTCGCCGCATGCGGCGGCGACGACGGCGACGGTGGCGCCGCGAAGCCCGCGGGCAGCGACAAGGCCCAGGACCGCAAGGACATCGCGCGGCTCATCAAGCAGGGCTTCGGCCCCAACGAGCAGGCGCGCTCCGGGCGCTTCGACGGCACGATCGATCTCGAGGTCAAGGGCGTCCCGCGCTACAAGGGCCCGATCGAGGTCTCAGCCAACGGCGGCTTTGAGCTCGAGTCAGGCTCCGAGGTGCCGAACTTCAACATCGACGTCGGGCTCGTGCTCAACGACCACGCGATCGGCGGCGCGCTCGTGATGGCCGACGAGACCGCCTACATCCAGCTCGGCAACACGGGCTACAAGCTGCCCGGCACGATCTCGCAGAAGATCGCCGCTCCGGGGAGGGTGCTCGACAACGGCCTCGCCAAGACGGCCGGGACGTTCTTCATCCGCCCCGACCGCTGGGAGCGCAACGGGCGCATCGTGGGCGAGGAGGACGTCGCGGGCGTGAAGACCGAGCACGCGACCGCCGACATCCGCCCCGGCCGCTTCTTCGAGGACGTCGCCCGCCTCGTCCGGCTGCTGACGATGCTGCGCGTCACCGAGGCCGTCGGCCTGCCCGAGAAGATCACGCCGGTGCAGCGCGCCGCGCTCGTGCGCTCCGTCAAGACCGCGAAGGGCGACGTCTACCTCGGCAAGGAGGACCACGTGCTGCGCAAGGCGCACCTCGAGGGCACCCTCCTCGTCGCGAAGAAAGACCGCCCGATCCTCGGCGGCATGACGAGCGCGACGCTGTCGGCGGACATCATGATCTCCGAGGTCGCCGAGGGGCAGGACCTCAAGGCGCCGGAGCAACTGGGCTCCTACGACGACCTGCAGCTCTCGCTCGACGCGCTCGGCGAAGCGATCCGCAACGAGCTGAAGGGCAAGTAGGCCGGTGACACCCCCGGACTCCGCGGTGCTCGAGGCGCCGACGCTCGTCGTGGACGGCGTCGTCAAGAGCTTCGGCGACCGCGAGGCGGTGAAGGCGATGAGCTTCGAGGTCGCGCGCGGCGAGCTGCTGGCGATCATCGGGCCCAACGGCGCGGGCAAGACGACGCTGCTGACGATGCTCGCCGGCATCCGCAAGCCCGACAGCGGGACGGTCGCCCAGCAGGGCCCCAACGCCGACAAGCGGATCGGCTGGGTCCCCCAGCAGACCGCCGTGTACTCCAAGCTCACCGTCGCGCAGAACCTGCGCCTGTTCGCCCGCCTGGAGAAGGTCGAGGAGCTCGACGCCGTCGTCGAGCGGATGCTCGAGCAGACCGCGCTGTCCGAGCGCGCCGACGACGAGCTCGGCAGCCTGTCGGGCGGCAACCGCCAGCGTGTGAACATCGCCGTCGGGCTGCTGGCCGATCCCCCCGTGCTGCTGCTCGACGAGCCGTCGGGCGCGCTGGACCCGCGCCAGCGCCAGCGCCTGTGGTCGTTCATCACCTCGCTGACCGAGCGCGGCACGAGCGTCGTCTTTGCGACGCACGACATCGCCGAGGCCGAGCGCCACGCCGACCGCGTGCTGATCCTCGCCGACGGCGAGCTCTTGTTCAGCGGCCCGCCCGCCGACCTGTATGCGGCGGCCGGCGCCAGCGAGTCCGAGGACATGGAGCAGGCGTTCGTCGCCTTCCTCCGCGCGCGGGGCCACTGAGTGACGCATCGGGGGACAGACGGCTAGTGGGCCGCCCACAAACGTTGCACCCGAAACGCCGGGCGCCGATCACCGCCAGGCGGCGTCCTCGGATCTCGATGGCCCAGAGGGCCACCTTCGATCCTGCGTCCTTGCCTGGCAGCGCCGGCATCCCGGCGTTTCAGGCACAACGTTCCTGGACGACCCACTAGTGCGCTGGCTGCTGCTCAAGGACATGCAGATCCTGTGGCGCTCCAAGCTCCTGCTCGGGCTGCTGATCGTCTACCCGATCGCGATCGCGACGCTGATGGGCCTCGCGCTCTCCAGCGGCCCGGAGAAGCCGCGCGTCGCCTTCCTCAACCAGGTTCCCGAGAACCGCAGCACGATCCGCCTCGGCAGCGAGAAGCTCGACATCACGACGTACACGAACGAGCTCTTCACGGCGATCGAGCGGGTCCCGGCCGTCAGCCGCGACGACGCGCTGGACAAGGTGCGCTCCGGCGCCGTGCTGGCGGCGCTGATCATCCCGCCGGACTTCACGCAGAAGCTGTCCAGCGGCGGCCTCGCGCGCGCGAACGTCGAGGTCGTCTACAACGGCGACGCGCTGAAGCAGTCGTTCGTGCGCTCGACGATCTCCTCCAAGCTCGCAGCGGCCGACGCGTCGCTGGCCAAGCAGGTCAACCGACTGGGCAGCGGCTACATCGACGTGCTGCTGGAAGGCGGCCAACTCGACCTCCTCGGCACGCAGCTGAAGATCCTCGGCCTGGAGCCCTCCAAGCGGAGGATCGACGCCGTGCTGTCGGACTCGCCGTCGCGCGCGGACCGGCGCCGCCTGCAGCCCGTGCAGAACTTCGCCGAGCTGACGCTGGCCAATGCCGACCGCGCGAAGGACCTGCTCGACACCGTCGAGAAGCCGGTCGCGGTGCAGGAGACCGTGCTCAGCGGCCGACGCACGCCGCTTGACACGTTCGCGGTCGCGGTCGCGGTGACGATCTCGCTGATGTTCGTCTGCGTCCTGCTCGCGTCCGGCCTGCTCGCGCTCGAGCGTGAGGAGAACACGTTCTCGCGGCTGGCGCGGGGCCTCGTGCCGGGCGGGCAGCTGATCACCGAGAAGATCGTGCTGTCGGCCGCGTGCGCCTTCGCGGTGTCGCTCGCGATGCTCGTCGGGGTGAGCCTGTTCGTGCCGCTGGACTGGGGAAGAGCCGGGCTGTGGGTGCTCGCGCTGGCGGGCGGCTCGCTGGCGTTCGCCGCGCTCGGCGTCGCGATCGGCTCGCTCGCTCGCGAGGTGCGCGCGGCGTCGCTGCTGGCGTTCCTGCTGTCGCTGCCGCTGGCGTTCCTCGCGCTCGTGCCCAGCGGCGGCGTCTCGCCGCTGCTCTACGACGTCATCCAGGTGATCTCGGCGATCTTCCCGTTCAAGCCGTCGCTGAACGCGATCAACGCGGCCGTCAACAGCTCGACGCCTGGCGTCCTGCCGTCGCTCGCGCACCTGGCCGTGCTGATCGCCGCCTTCGGCGTGGCCGCCCGGCTTGGGCTGCGCCGCTTCGCCTGAACCCTGAGCGGTTCGAACCTGCCGGGTGGGCGACTTCAACCCGTGGTGGGTTGGCGATGCCGTGCCCGGCCGACGATGCTTCGACACAGCCGCTCACACAGCGAGAAGACAGCCATGTCAGCCTAGACCGGCGTGGACGGCTCGGAGCATGACATGTGCGCTGATGGTCGCAGATACCGCGCGGTGTTTGACCACGGGTCTGCCGGGCCGCGGCGTGTGATCGGTTCACACCCGCGGGGGATGGTTCCCGAGGCTCCTCGCCCGGACGCTGTGGGCATCGAAGGCCGCGTCGCGGCTCGTCACCGACCACAGGAGCGCCGTCATGTCCAGTCGCACCCGTCTCGCAGGTCGCCGCGCGAGGAACCTGCTCGCTGCGCTGCTCAGCGCGCTCGCCGCGCTGCTGGGCGCCGGCGCCACAGCCAGCGCAGGCGGCGCCGCACGCCGCGATCGCATCCACGCCGGGGCAGGGGTACTGGGTGGCCGCCGGCGACGGCGGCGTCTTCTCCTTCGGCGACGCGGCATTTCATGGCTCGATGGGCGGCAAGCCCCTGGCCCAGCCGGTCGTCGGGATCGCAGCCACGGCGGACGGCGGTGGCTACTGGCTGGTCGCCGCGGACGGCGGCGTCTTCCCGTTCGGCAACGCGCCGTTTCATGGCTCGATGGGCGGCAAGCCCTTGAGCTCGCCGGTCGTCGGGATGGCGGCGGCCCCGGATGGCGGTGGCTACTGGCTGGCTGCCGCCGGCGCTAGGGCTTCTCGGATGACGCCTGCGCGGCGAAGCGGCCGTTGACGACCGATACCGAGGGCTTGGCCTTGTAGCGGACGTCGAACAGGCCCTTCTGGTTGAGGCCGCGGACGAGGTTGATGTTCGGCACGAGCCGCTTAATCGACCCGCCGAAGAACGACGGGGCGACGGCGAAGTCGCGCAGGTTCCAGATCAGGGCGCCGGCGAGGTTCGGGATGCTCGCGTAGGTCGACAGGTGCAGGTCGAGCAGGTGCGCCTGGAACGCGTAGCCGCCAGGTGACGTCGTCGCGTTGCGTCCGCTGGCCTCCGCGCCGAACTCCGTCACCGCGATGACCTTGTCGGGGAAGACGTTGCGCAGGGCGGCCAGGCGCGACTTGATCTCGCGTCGCAGCTCGGCGGCGCTGGCGTTCGTCGACTCGTACCAGCCGATGTAGTTCGTCCAGCCGATCATGTCGACGTTGCGGTAGATCCGAGAGGCCCGCCTCGGCGGGTGCGCGCCCCAGATGTCCAGCGCGACCGGTCGGCTCGGGTCGCGCTTGCGCAGCTCGGCCGCCATCGTGTCGACGTAGGGGATCTGGCCGTCGGGGTGGCCGCCGCCGGCGACCTCGTTGGCGAGGTTCCAGGTGATGATCGAGGGGTGCAGCTGGCCCTGGCGCACGCTCGTGCGGGTGCGTGTCTTGGCGGTGCGGGCGCGCTGCTCGCCCTTGGAGGTCCAGCTGCCGGGGGCATCGGTCGGGCCGACGCCCTGCCAGACCATGATGCCGGCCTCGTCGAAGCGCTCAAGCAGGCCCGGGTCGAGCGGATGCTGCGAGCGCGTCGCGTTTGCCTTGATCGCCTTGAGATGCCCCACGATCCGGTCCTGGTCGACCGGCCGCAGGCCGTCGCCACGCCCGAAGGCGTCCTCGTGGATCGATGCGCCGCGCAGGCGGATCGGCTTGCCGTTGAGCAGCAGGGCGGTGCCCTGGGCGCGCACCTCGCGCAGCCCGACGCGGGCGCGGTAGGTGCCCTCGCCGGGGACGGCGAGCTCGAGCTCCCAGAGGTTGGGCGTGGCCGGCGACCACAGGTCGGGGTTCTCGACGCGCACCTGCGTCTGGAGCACCTCGGTGCCGAACCTGGCGATCGGCTCGGCCGGGAACTCCAGCGGGATACGACGCTCGCCGCGCACCAGCGCGCCCTTGACGCCGAGCGCACGCGCGTCGGCGTTGTTGCGCAGGTGGACCTTCATGTCGACGATCGCCGAACCGCTCGTCAGCGTCGTGTTCGTCTCGGGATGGCTGATCTCGCTGGCGCCGATGCGCCGGATCGAGACACCGCGGTTGATGCCGCCGAAGTTGAACCACAGGCGATGCCAGCCGTCGCGCTTCATCGCCGTGGGACCGCGCCAGTCCGCGCGGACGACGAGCTTGTGGCGCACGCCCTTCTTCAGCGTCGCGCGGAGCTCGAAGGGCAGGTACTCGCCCTTGTGCTCGGCCTCGAGCTTGCCGTCGAGGTAGACCCGGGCGCGGTGGTTGACGGACTCAAAGCGGATCACGTACGTGCCGTCCGCGGGCACGTCGATGTGGGTCCGGTACCAGCCGACGCTGCCCTGGAAGGTCTTGATTCCCTTGTCGCCGCCGATCTTCGTGGCGTCGGGCACGTACGGCACGCGCACGAGCTTGCCGCCCTCGAACTTTCCGGCCTCATAGCCCTTGTCGAAGCCGCGGTTCTCGGGGTCCTTCTTGAAGCGCCACAGCCCGCTGACCTGCTCGCGATCGCCCGGACCGGCGTAGATCGTCGGCGCGCCGCCGTGCGAAGCGAGCACGACGGAGTTCTTCGCGGGGTCCGGAGAGGCGGAGGAGTCCGTGACGAACCACGCGATCGCCACGAGCACGACCGTGCCCAAGACGCCGGTGATCGTTCCCATCAGCCCCCTGCTCACACGTCCCCGTTCTGTGTCGTCTCACGTTGTCCAGCGCCGTCGGCACGCGCGGTGCGGCAGTGCCGGCGCGAGAAACCATGCCGCGTCAACGCGGCGACCCGAAGAATGTAGCGTTCTCAGTCGATGCGCAAGCCACCCACCCACCCCCTCGTGGCGCGCCGCCGCTGACGATGGCGCGCGTCTACGACGAGATCGACGAGCACCTGAGCCGCTGGATCGGCGAGCAGGCGCTGTTCTTCGTCGGCAGCGCCCCGCGCGCCGACGACGGCCACGTCAACGTCTCGCCGAAGGGCCCGATCGGGTCGCTGCGCGTGCTGGGGCCCATGACCGTCGCCTATCTGGACATCGTCGGCAGCGGCGCCGAGACGATCGCCCACGTGCGCGAGAACGGCCGCATCGTCGTGATGCTGTGCGCGTTCGGAGGTCCGCCGCGGATCGTGCGCCTGCACGGGACCGGCGAGGTGCTGCTCGCGGGCGACGAGGGCTTCGACGAGCTGATGGCGCAGGCGGGCTTCGAGGATCCCTCGATCCCCGAGGCGCGGCGGGCGGTCGTCCGTGTCGACGTGACCCGGATCGCCGACTCGTGCGGCTACGGCGTGCCGCTGATGACGCTCGAGGGCTCGCGGCCACACGCGGTGTTGTCGGCGCGCAAGCGCTTGCGCACGGGTGGCCCGGAGGCGATCGAGGCGTACGTGGCCCAGCGCAACGCCGTCAGCATCGACGGGCTGCCAGGGGTCGAGACGGACCCGCGATGAGCCGGCGTCGCGATGCGAAGGTCGTGTGGTCCACCACCGACGGCGACCTGCGCAAGGCCCGCGACCCGGGACTCGTCGCGCGTCAGGCCGCCGCCGGTCGCGTGAAGGTCCGCCGCGAGACGGCGGGACGCCGCGGCAAGGCCGTGACGACCGTCACGGGCGTGCCGCTCGACGACGCGGGCCTGCGCGAGCTCGCCGGGCGCCTGAAGAAGCGCTGCGGCGTCGGCGGCTCGGCGAAGGACGGCGCGATCGAGCTCCAGGGCGACCACCGCGAGGTTGTCGTGGAGATCCTGCGTGGCGAGGGGTACGAGGTGGTGCTGGCGGGGGGCTGATGCCCCGGCGCGCAAGCTGCCTACGCCTGCTCCGGCGACCCCGCGAGGTTTGCGATCACCGCGGTAAGATCGTCGGCGACGATGACGAGGTCGGGCTCGCCGACGGGGCGCAGCACCTGGATCGCCGCCCGCAGCACCGGCATCGACTCGCGCATGACGTCCGCGACGCGCGCCATCAGGAGGTTCGCGCCCGCCTGCGGGTCGACGGCGACAAGCGATCCCGCGCCGGCGATGTGCTGGTCGAAGCCGGCTGCCAGCGCGGGGCTGATCTGCGGCGCCGCGAGCTCGGACTCCGACTCGCGCGCAGCGCGGCGCCACACGTGGCCGCAGCCCCACAGCGCGCGCGCCAGGCGGTCGCGTTGCTCGGCGAGGTCGGGCAGGGCGATCTGCGGACGGTCGTCGCGACCCAGAACCTGCGCTGTCCGGCGCGCGTGCTCGAAGACCATCTGGCCGCTCTCGAAGACCGAGCGGATGCGGCACAGCGCGACGATCGCGTCGCCGCAGCGCTCACCGACGACCTCCCACTGCTCGCGGTCGGTCGCTCCGCGCGCGGTCATGGCGCCGGCAGCCCGACGACCTTGCACTCGAGGTACTCCTCGATCCCCTCCGGCCCGCCCTCGCGACCGAAGCCGGAGTGCTTGATGCCGCCGAACGGCGCGCCGGCGTTCGAGACGAGTCCCTGGTTGAGGCCGACCATCCCGGTCTCCAGGCGCTCGCTGACGCGCAGCGCACGCGCGAGGTCGCGCGTATAGACGTAGGCGACGAGCCCGAACTGCGTGTCGTTGGCCTCGGCCAGCGCTTGCTCCTCGTGAGCGAAGGCCCGCACGGGGGCCACCGGCCCGAAGATCTCCTCGTGCAGCACGCGCGCAGCCTGCGGGACGCCGGACAGCACGGTCGGGCGGTAGAAGTGCCCGGGCCCCTCGACGCGCTCGCCGCCGCACAGCACGCTCGCGCCCAGCGAGACCGCGTCGTCGACGAGCTCGGCGACGGTCGCGAGCTGGTCCTCGTCGATCAGCGGACCGACCTCGGCGCTCTCGTCGCTGCCGCGGCCGATCTTCAGCGCGTCCATCCGCTGGGCGAGGCCGGCGGCGAACGCATCGGCCAGCGACTCGTGCACGAGAAAGCGGTTCGCCGCGGTGCAGGCCTCGCCGATGTTGCGCATCTTCGCGATGATCGCGCCGTCGAGCGCCGCGTCGAGGTCCGCATCCTCGAAGACGAGAAACGGGGCGTTGCCGCCGAGCTCCATCGAGACGCGCAGCAGCTGCTCGGACGCCTGCTCCATGAGCCTGCGCCCGACCTCGGTCGAGCCGGTGAACGACAGCTTGCGGGCGCGCGGGTCGCGGATCACGGGCTCCATCACGCGCCCCGACGACGACGAGGTGACGACGTTGAGCACGCCGGCCGGCAGGCCGGCGAGCTCGAGGATTCGCGCGAGGGCGAGCATCGACAGCGGGGCGAGCTTCGCCGGCTTGACGACCATCGTGCAGCCGGCCGCGACGGCCGGCCCGATCTTGCGCGTGCCCATCGCCAGCGGGAAGTTCCAGGGCGTGATGAAGACGCACGGGCCGACCGGCTGCCTCATCGTCAGCAGCCGCCCGCCGCCGGCCTGATGGGTGCTGAAGCGGCCGTCGATGCGCACCGCCTCCTCGGAGTACCAGCGCAGAAAGTCGGCCGCGTAGGACACCTCGGCCTTGGACTCCGCGACCGGCTTGCCCATCTCGAGCGTCATCAGCAGCGCGAGCTCGTCGGCGCGCTCGACGAGCGCCTCGTACGCACGGCGCAGGATCTCGCCGCGTGCGCGCGGCGCCGTCTCGCGCCAGGCGGCGAACGCGTCGTGCGCGGCGCCGAGCGCGTCGAGCGCGTCGGCGCCGTCGGCGTCGGCGACGCTCGCGATCGTCTCGCCCGTCGAGGGGTCCTGCACGGTGAGCGTCGCGCCGCCCGCGCCGTCGCGCCATGCCCCCGCGATGAACAGCTGCTTGGGAACCGCGTCGAGCACCGCGTGCTCGGACGCCATCTGCGCCGGGGTCGTGCTCATGCGCCTAGTCTGCCCAGGACGTGAGCCAGCTACCCGCCAGCCCCGCAGGCGCAACTCCCGCCCGCGCCTCGTGTCCCGTCCTCAAGATGCGCACATGGATCTGCCCGACCCTGCTTTCGGCGCTGCTCGCGACCGCGGCCGCCGCGCCCGCGCACGGCGCGTCGCGCGTGATCGTGCGGGGCGCGGGCTTCGGCCACGGCGTCGGAATGAGTCAGTACGGCGCCCACGGCTTCGCCGAGCGCGGCAGGGACCACGCCTTCATCCTCGGCCACTACTACGCGGGGACGCAGCTCGGCCGGCTCGCGGGGCCCACTTCGGTGCGAGTGCTGCTGCGCACCGCCTCGCGCATGACCTTCAGCGGCGCAGCCGGCGTGGCGGGCGGGCGGCGGCTGGACCCGGCGCGAACGTATGCCGCGACGCGGGCGCTCAGCGGCGCGGTCACGCTGCGCTCGGCGGGCGGACGCGATCTCGGCAGCTACGCCTCGCCGCTGCGCATCAGCGGCGCCTCGTCCGGGGTGCTGCTGCGCGGCCAAGCCGCGAACGGTGTCACCGACGGGCGCTATCGCGGCGACCTCGAGCTGCGCGCCGGCACGCTCGGCGTCTCGGCGATCAACGCCGTCGGCCTGGAGAACTACGTGCGCGGCGTCGTCGCCGGTGAGGTTCCGGCGAGCTGGCCCGTCGAGACGCTGCGCGCCCAGGCCGTGGCGGCGCGCACGTACGCGATCGCGACGAGCAAGAACGGCGATGGGTTCGACCAGTACGCCGACACGCGCTCGCAGATGTACCCGGGCATCGCCGGCGAGCACCCGCGCACGAACGCCGCCGTGGCTGCGACGGCCGGGTCGGTCGTGACCTACGGCGGCAAGCCGATCGTGACGTACTACTTCTCGACCTCCGGCGGGCGCACGGAGAACGTCGAGAACTCCTTCCTCGGCGCCGAGCCCGTGCCGTACCTGACGTCCGTCGACGACCCCTACGACGCCGGCCCGCGCCACCGCTGGACGGCGCGCATGACGCTCGCACGCGCGAGCGCCCGCCTGGGCGGGCTCGTGAAGGGCTCGCTGCGCCAGATCAAGGTGCTGCGCCGCGGCCGCTCGCCGCGCGTCGTGCGCGCGCAGGTTGTCGGGACGCGCGGGAGCTCGCGCGTCAGCGGCCCGGAGCTGCGCACGAAGCTCGGGCTCTATGACACGTGGGCGCGCTTCACGGTCATCACGGCGAGCGCCACGCGCGGCGACGGCAACACGCCGCGGGCCGCCCGGGGGCCCGTCGCGGGCGGCGCCACGCCGCGTTCGACGCTGGCGGCGGCGACGCTGATCGCGGCCACGCGCGAGGCGCTGTCGGTGCCCGTCGCCGGCGCGATCGCGGGGCGCGTCTCGCCCGGGGGCGCGCGGCGCTCGGTCGTGCTGCAGCGCTACAACGGCAGGCGCTGGGTCGCGCAGTCCAAGACGACCACGCGGGCCGGCGGACGCTACCGCGCGAACGTGCGGATGTCCGGGCTGTGGCGCGTGCACTACGGCGGCGAGGCCGGGCCGCCGGTGCGCGTTCGCTGACGCCGCGCGCAGTTCCCGGGCCGCGCAACTCTCGCGCGCGGCGCACGTCCTTTCGGATACACCATCGTCATCCGCCCGCGGCAGCCGCTGCCTGTAGGTCGTCAGCCCGTGTAGACGCGCGTCAGCGACTCCGCGACGCAGACCGGCTTCAGCGCACCCTCGCCTTCGAAGGTGAGCTTCATCGTGATCTGCGCGCCGCCGAGCACCTCCTCGACGCCGGCGAGCGCGACCCGCATGCGCACGCGGTTGCCGACCGGCAGCGGCGCCGGAAAGCGCACGCGGTTGAGGCCGTAGTTCACGAGAAAGCTGAAGCCCTCGAAGCGCAGCAGCTGCGCCGCGAACTTCGGGTGCAGCGAGAGCGTGTAGTAGCCATGGGCGATCGTCCCGCCGAACGGCGTCTGCCTCGCGCGAACGGGATCGACATGGATCCACTGATCGTCGCCGGTGACGCGGGCGAACTCGTCGATCGCCTCCTGCGAGACCTCGTGCCACTCGCTGACGCCGAGCTCCTCGCCGGTCTTCTCGCGCAGCTCGTCGAGGTCTGAGATCGTGATCATCGGCGCATTCTAGGCCCGGATCGACTCGCCCCGTAGCCTCTGGGCGATGTCAGACCCGCTGCTCGCCATCGACGCGCCATCGCTGCTGTACCGCGCGTTCTTCGCGCTGCCGCAGAGCATCACCGACGACGAGGACCGGCCGGTCAACGCGCTGCTCGGGACGGCCAACCTCATCCTGTACGTCATCGAGCGCCACGACCCGCGCGCGGTCGTGCTCTGCTTCGGCGCCGAGAAGGCGGCCTACCGCGCCGAGCTCTACGCGCCCTACCACGCCGATCGCCCGCCGATGCCGGGCGAGCTCGAAAGCCAATGGGCCGACGCGCCGCGGTTCTTCGGCGCCTTCAACTGGCAGAGCATGTCCCACGAGACGCTCGAGGCCGACGACCTGCTCGGCTCGCTGGCGAAGATCGAGCAGGCGGCCGGCGGCAGCGCGCTGCTGTTCACCGGCGACCGCGACATGTTTCAGTGCGTCAACGAGCACGTCACGGTCCTGTTTCCGCGCGGCGGCAAGGACGGCCCCGAGGTGGTCGACACGGCGTCGGTGCGCGAGCGCTACGGGATCGAGCCCGAGCAGGTGCCCGACTTCATCGCGCTGCGCGGCGACCCCTCCGACGGCCTTCCGGGAGCCAAGGGCATCGGCGCGAAGGGCGCGCGCGACCTGCTGCGCAAGCACGGCACGCTCGAGGCCGCGATCGCCGCGGCGGGCAGGCCCGGCGCGATGACGCCGCGCATGGCGGGGGCCCTGACGAGCGATCCGGACGCGCTGCGCGCCTTCAAGGACATCGCCACGCTGCGCGACGTCGACGTGCCCCGACCGGCCGACGCGCCCACCGACGGCAGCGGGGCGGCGACCGCCGCGCGCGCCCGCGGGATGAACCGCCTCGCCGAGCGCCTGGAGAAGCTTGCCTGACCCGACGGCGGGGGAACCGCCCGCTGGCGTACTTCTTTTACGCCATCATGTGCGCCTAGGTGCTCCGCGTCCTGCTTTCCGCGCTCGCGGTCGTCGTCGTCTCGCTCGCGACTGCCGTAGGCGCGCTCGCCGCCGATCCCCCCGCTCCTGTGAAGCTCTCGCAGGGCTGGCAGTTCCTGCCCGATCGCGGCGATCGGGGCCTGCTCGCGACATGGCAGAGCGGGCGCCTCGGCAAGGGCTGGGAGCCCGCGACGGTCCCGCATGTCTTCGACGGACGGCCGCTCGAGTCGCTGTTCGATGGCGCGGTCGGCTGGTATCGCACCGCCTTCACCGGACCCGCGACAGCCGCCAACATGGGCTGGTGGCTGCGCTTCGAGCAGGTGCGCCGCAGCGCGCGCGTGTGGCTCAACGGCCGCGAGATCGGGGCCCATCGCGACCCCTACACGCCGTTCGAGCTCCCCGCCCGCGGCCTGCGCGAAGGTCAGCCGAACAGGCTCGTCGTGCGTGTCGACAACCGCCGCCGGCCGGGCACGCGCGAGGGCTGGTGGAACTGGGGCGGCATGACGCGCGCCGTCTCGCTCGTGCCCCGCGGCCCGGTCGTGCTGCACGACGTCGGCGTCATGCCGCGGCGCACGTGCAAGGGCGGACGGTGCCACTGGCTGGCGCTCGTCGACGGCTGGCTGGAGAACCGCAGCACGCGCTCGCGGCGTCCCGCCGTGCGCCTGTCGCTGCGCTCGCCCGACGGCGTGGTCTCCGAAGGCGGCGTGCGCCCGCGCACGCTGCGTCCTGGCGAGCGCGTCCGCGTGCGCTACCGCATCGCGATCAAGGGCAAGCCGAGGCTGTGGGATCCGCGCCGGCCGCGTCTGTACGACGCGACCGTGCAGACGCAGATCGGCGGACGCACGATCCAGTCGGACTCGCGGCGCCTCGGCCTGCGCACGGTCAAGGTCGTCGACGGCGCATTGCGCCTCAACGGCCGCGTGCTCGCCCTGCGCGGCGCCTCGATCCAGGAGGACGTCCCCGGTCGCGGCCCGGCGCTGACCGACGCCGACGTCGAGTCGACGGTCGACGAGCTGAAGGCCGTCGGAGCGAACGTCACGCGCGCGCACTACCTGCTCGACGAGCGGCTGCTGCGGCGCTTTGACGAGGAGGGCATCCTCGTCTGGAGCCAGGCGCCGGTGTATCACCGCGACAGGCTGCTGCGCACCCCCGGCCAGCGCTCGTTCGAGCTCAAGAACCTGCAGGACACGATCCTCGCCGCGCGCAACCACGCCTCGGTCATCACCCATTCGGTCGCCAACGAGCTCACGCCGCAGCCCGACGAGGTCAAGACGACGCGCGTCTGGATGCTCAACGCCGCCGAGCTCGCGCGCGACCTGGACCCGACGCTGCCGGTCTCCGTCGACGTGCTCTCCTATCCCAACGTGCCGCGCCAGCGCACGTATGACGCCTTCGACATGCTCGGCATCAACTCGTACTACGGCTGGTATGAGGGCAAGCCCAAGCGCTCGACCGCGAACCTCGACGACCTCGAGCCGTACCTGCGCGCGATGCACGCGAAGTACCCCGAGCAGGCGCTCGTGATGACGGAGTTCGGCGCCGAGGCGACCGAGCCGGGACCGGCCGACGTCAAGCAGACCTACGCGTTCCAGGCGAAGTACCTCGAGCGCAACCTCGACGTCATCGACCGGCTCGGCTTCATGGGCGGTGCGATCTACTGGACCTCGCGCGAGTTCGCCGTCAAGCCCAACTGGGACGGCGGAGCGCAGCCGCTCGTCCGCGACTCGATCCACAACAAGGCGCTGATCGCCTACGACGGCACGCCGAAGCCCGCGTTCACCGTCGCTCGCGCGGCGTTCCGCGCCACGCCGCTGTACCGCGACGATCCGGCCGCGGTCGCGCGGGCGGAGCTCGCCGAGGGGACGCCGATCGTCCTGCGCATAGGGCTCGTGGTCGGCGTGCTCGGCCTCGTCGCCGGCCTGCTGACACTCGACGCCGTCTGCCTGCGCGACATCTGGCGCCTGCGGCCGCGCGGCGCCCAGGTCGTCGAGCTGCGCCGCCGCGACGCGGCCTGAGCCGGCAGCCCGGCAGCACGACGTTCGACCCGCGGCTGCCGTTCGGCCACGGTGAGGCGCGAACCCTCCCGCCCCGTGCGGGAGGGCTCGGCCGCTCTAGACCGGGCCGACGGCGTCGTCGCCCTCGGTGGTGCCCGACGCGGGGCCCGCTTCGCCCTCGCCCGTCTTGCCACCTTCGCCGGTGCCGTCGCCCTTGCCCTCGATGCCCTCGTCGGGAAGGCCGCCGCCGGCGCCCTCGCCGCTTGTGACGTCCTCGTCCTTCAGCGCGTCTTCTTCAGCCATGTGACTCCTCCTGGTGGTGTGTCCTGCTGCTCCCCAGCGCCCGTCAACCTCACGGGCCGCGGTCGCGCTTTCCAGCCCCCCGGCCGGCCTACGGCCCTGCGCCGCAACGCGAGCGAGCAGAATGGATCGGTGCCCGAGCTCAGATCAGGCGACGTGCTCGCCGGCTGCCGCGTCGAGGAGGTCGTCGGCCGCGGGGGCATGGGCATCGTCTACCGCGCGCTACAGCTCGACCTGCAGCGGCTCGTCGCGCTCAAGGTCATCACGTCCGATCGCGCCGGCGACGCCGAGTTTCGCGACCGCTTCAGCCGCGAATCGCGGATGGCGGCGGCGATCGAGCACCCGAACATCGTCCCGGTCCACGCCGCGGGCGAGGATCGCGGAGCCCTGTACCTCGTCATGCGCTACGTCGCCGGCAGCGACCTGCAGGCGGTGCTGCGCCGGGATGGGCGCCTGGAGGTCGCGCGCGCCGCGGCGATCGTCGCGCAGGTCGGCTGCGCGCTGGATGCCGCTCACGCCGCGGGGCTCGTGCATCGCGACGTCAAGCCCGCCAACGTGCTGCTCGGCGAGGCCGACCACGCCTACCTCGGCGATTTCGGGCTGATGCGCTCGCTCGACCCGCTGCAGCCGATCACCGACAGCGGCCAGTGGGTCGGCACCGTCGACTTCGCCTCGCCCGAGCAGCTCGCCGGCGAGCCCGTCGACGCGCGCTCGGACGTCTACTCCCTGGGCTGCGTTCTGCACGCGGCGCTGACGGGCGAGCCGCCGTTCGTGCGCGCGACGATGCCCGCCACGCTGCTCGCGCACCTGCACGACCCGCCGCCGCGGCCGTCGGTGCGCGGCGTGCCGCAGCTCTTCGACGCCGTCATCGCTCGCGCGCTGGCGAAGGCTCCGCAGGAGCGCTACCCGTCCGCGGGCGATCTCGCGCGCGCCGCTCAGGCCGCGGCCCGCGGCGAGCACGTCACCCAGTCCGAGCGCACCGTCGCGATCGGCGGGGCGGCGCCCGACGCGGCCACGACGAGCCTCGCGATCGCCGTCCCCGAGGCGACGCGCGTGCGCGCGCTGGACCAGCCGCCCCCCCAGCCGCAGCCGCCGGAGCCGCGCCGCGGCCGCCGACCGAGCCGTCCGAGCCGTCCGAGCCGCCGCGCGCTCGCTGCGGCGCTCGCGCTGCCGCTGGCGGGCATTGCGACGACCGCGGCCCTCACCACCGGCTCCGACGACGACCGCGATGCCCGCGCCGCGGTCGCCCCGCTCGCCGGCGACGACGTGCGCCGTG